>Ga0214544_1000587_pt1 | contig 68565 bp, 34 predicted proteins | sample CNSS3metaG_FD_160074 | JGI IMG/M metagenome (GOLD analysis project Ga0214544, IMG submission 160074) | Root nodule microbial communities from cowpea collected in UCLA plant growth center, Los Angeles, California, USA - CNSS3 | ecosystem: Host-associated > Plants > Roots > Nodule | place: USA... | reverse complement strand
TTGTATAAATCGTTATTGGTTTAATACCCATAATGGAAGCCGTTTCAGTATAGTAAGGATACATATGTATCCGCGTGTGAAAATTCGTTAATCTAATTTTGTTTTCTATTTAGCATATGTATCTATTTACACTCTTCATTTCCTTTCCCGTCCTATTTCTCTCCCTCAAAACCTTCTAGGGTTTGATTTTATCTAATTTACTCTGGATTGCTTTTTTTTTCGTGATTGAAACATCCAACGTGGACCCAACTCCTTAAAGGAGAAAAATTGAATTTAAAACACAAACAAAGAAAAGTTCAGCCAACCAAGTTCGAACCACGCTCCTAACACACAACAACAGGTTGTGCAAACCACTAGACTACACACTTTCACATGATATAACAAGCATTAAAGTATTAAAACACTTATACTCCACAAACCATAATTCCCTAAATCACTTAAATAATTATTATAAATACCACAATAACTTAAATCACTCAAATAATAATAATTATTTTCTATTTCATAATTTAATAACCTAATTAAATTAAATAAATCAACAATATTAATCAAGTCATTAATTTTTTTTCCATCTGTTTCCCTTTTTTCTAATTTTACTCGGGTCTTACAGATTGCACATTGTGGCTCTTTGCAACGTCGTCCATGGCTTGCCATTTTCATCCGGTTGTTAGGGCACAACGTTACGGCAGATCAAGTTGAACATGCACGACCACGTCAGTCGGGCAGTTGGAACAGAAATATTAGACATCTGTAGTTGAGGTATAACAGGTCTATAATCAAGTTTAAAAAGCAATTGGGCCTCAATTAAGGAAACCTTAATCCCAGACCCATATAAAAAACTATAAATAGGACTCCAAGGTAAGTTGGTAAGAACTTTTACTTCGCATTTACTACAACATTAATTGTTAATCCTGAACGGACCCAATCTGACTTAAGCATCAAAGCCTAATTGAAAGGTACCTCAATTGTCTGGACGACCGAACAGGAGAAGGAGAAAAGAGCGAACGACGACAAAGAGAAGAGAGGAAGACAAGTCAAAGTGTTTAGATAGACACCCAATCCCTACACCTGAAACAAACCTTAAACTTTAAAAAAATAAAAACGAATATATATATATATATATATATATACATATATATATATATATATATATCAACAGTTGATATCTGACATCCAATGATGTTTTCTATCGGAAGTCGTCATCTAAAAGCAGTTTTAGGATGAGATTTGACTTACTTGGTCAAATAGGCAAAGGGTATTTTTAGAATTCAAAATATGATTAGGGATAAAAAAGAAATTTTGGAGTTGCAAAAAGAAATTCCCAACGTGTAAATATTAAAAATGGACAAGGTTGGGCTACAAAAGAAAAAATAAAAAAGGTGTAAAAGAAAAATCGAATATAAAAATGGAATTTTCTAATTTTGAATCTTTTTATTATTATTATTTTTTAATTAATTTAACAATTTTTAATTAAAAAAATAAAAATTTACATTTTATTTAATTTTTAAAACAAAAATTAAAGAAACTCATTTAATTATTTTAAGAGAATTTTATTTTTATCCCGTTTTATTACCTAATTTTAGATATTTTTCAAAACAACTTTTAACTGATTTTTTACCATATTTATATTTTATTGTACTATTTATATCAAGTTTAGAAAAGGTTTTTGAGAACTTGGAAAATCACGCACAAACATTTTTCTTTGTGATTTCTTTTTCTTCTTTCTTTCATTTCTTTCTCTCGTATCTCCATCTATTTCTCATTTCTCCATTTCTATATCAATTCTCACCTTGAATCTCCCGTTCTTTTTCAAAATCAAATTATACCATGATGAAATTGAGGAGCTAAAGAATATTTTGAACCGAAAATTTCTTCTTTTGAGTAAGTTCATTTTCTATTTTTTTAAGTAATGTTTTTCTCTTGCATGACATTTTTCTATGCTCTAGGTAAATATCTATTTGTTAGAGATCATAAAATCATGCTCTAATTATTGGTCGAACTTTTCTTTAGGCTTTGAAGTTGTGTTAACTTTATGGAAATATTAAGTTTTGGTTTAGAAATTTAATTTGGGGTATTGAAAAATTCTCCAATTGTAGGAAAGAAAACACCTCAGTCTACCGTGAACCACTTGACTTGCATTGCACAATTTTTCAGTATGCAAGTGATACTACACAATACAAGTAGCTTGGCCTAGTTAGTATGCTATTTTGGAGATTACTTCAACTACTTGAGTTTGCTCCATACAAGGTAATTTTTTGACGATTAATGATGGTTTTTTATATTTATTTTATGATATAATAGCCATTGATAGTATATTTTTTTTTTGAGTTCTATTATCATATCTACTTATTTTGAGTAAAGAAAATGAAGAAAGAAAATAAAAACCTTTATTAATTAGAAAAAAATAATTATATATAAAAAATCTAATTTGTTGGCCACTGAAATCCACCACTAGGTATGAATGATCAAGGAATAAGGAGATAAAAGAAATAAAGAATCTTCCAAAAAATCAAATTAAAACAAAAGAAGTCCCTCTAAGTGTCTTGGGAATGACATAATGCTTTATTAATTTCGATAAAATGTTGGTGGTTAATTAAATCTTTGGGTTAAGTATGCTTTTAGTCCCCGAACTTTGACTCAAAATTGGAATTCGTTTCTGTCTGAAACTTCGATACATTTTGGTCCTAAACTTTAGAAATGAATAAACATAGTCCTTTTAATCCAATTATGTTAACTTTTTTTGACGTATAGAACGCTTTTCATGTTAGTATTTGAGTTTTTTACACTGTTTAACACATTTCTGATTCAATATCTACTGATAAATGTGTTCAACACCTAAAAAGAAATTAACGTAATTGAGTTAAAAATATTATATTCATTAATTTTTAAAATTTAGACACCAAAATATATTAAAATTTTGGATAAAGACAAATTTTAATTTTAGATCAAATTTCAGGAACTAAAAATAGTTGACCCTAAATCTTTTAATCTTTAATATAAGCAACCGATCAAAAGCATATTAATATCGTGAATTTTATAAGCCGTTCCCGTTACTTTCCCTGGTGCGAATTTATCCCCTCGAGCGTCTTAATGTTTCTTTTAAAATTCAACTAATTCGACACCATAAATATTTTAGTACAATATCCCTTTGATAAGAAAATCCGAGGAAATTGAATGATTACAAAAAGTTAGATTGTACGTGGCGACATTGTATCTTTGTAAGCGATTGCGATGTTTGGGACCACGTAAGGAGCAGGTTTGGTTGTATCCATCTTCTCGCCTCTTCTTACAGATTAGATTAGGTACCCATTCACTGTTTGGGGACCATTAGAGCTCGCATGCCAAAAACGTGTTCTGATATAATGTGTAAAGAATATTATTTACTAGAAATTTATTTCCACTGTGGTTGATTTATAAAAATTTAATTACCAGATAAAAATATTTATTAATTTGCATTTTGGTTTGGTAAAATTATTATATAAGTTAATTTAAACTGAAAAGTTGGTTAATCATTGCACTAATAGAAAAAATATTTAGTCATTACATTAGTTAAATTAGAAACTATTTTATAAATGGAAAATTATTTGTCTATAGTGTAGTATCTATATATTACTTCTAAAAATGTATAACATACAATAAAGACTATTTTTTGGCTGATGGTCATAAAATATCTCTATTTATTCATAACAATTCGGTTTAACTTCTGATTAGATAGTGATAACATCTGGACGGTCTAATATCTAAATGGTTTAGAAATATTTAGAAGAATTTTGTAATCGGTTATATTGTATATAAATTTTGTTTTGTTAATTAGACTTTTGTCTTTTTTTCTAATATACATTGTATATGAAGATGCAATCATGCTTATTCCTTAAAACACAACATGGTTTATACATTTTTTATCTTTATATTTGTTCTATGTTTTTCTTTTCCAACTAGTGTGGCTCGTTTTACTTTTGCTAGTTCTTTTCTTGTTGTTATGCATTGTTAAAATGGAAAGCACAATTCCAACCTTTAGATAATCTATGTTAAGATATTTGCTCAAGGGACAAGTCCTATGGGCACCGCATTTTACGAGTACGCAACATAGGTTTGTGCTCGGTGTAGAACGAGGTGTTAAATAAGCCCCTAGAGTCTTTTTAAATTGAAATATATTAAAACAAATTGATCAAGAAAAAAAATTATATTAGTTCATCTAAACTCATGGACTAAATTTAATTCTTCCTTATATATACAATTTAAGAGGTTTTATTAATAAAATAAAATCAATTACAATGAATACACAAACCCTTTTAGATTACACGACTATATAAACTTCTTTAGATTATTACTAATAAAATTTGTCCAATTTATAACGAGTAAACAAACCTGTCTGGGTTATATCTTCTTAATCTCCCTTACAATTCTCAATAAAAAGAAACTCTCAAAATAATATAATACAATTGTTGTTACATCACATGATATATTACCTCATTAGATGAAAGTCTCTACATGTTTTGATAATAACACGTGTTGTTAATATACTTATCTTAGTATCTTTGTAACATGTTTTAATATTAAAGACTATATGTATCTCAAGTTAGTATTGCAGAAAACACACATATCTGAAATTATATAGTTATTAGACGACATGAGTGCAACTCATCAAATGATACAAAATTAATCTATTAGACGATATGGGTTTAACTACATATTAGATGATATAGGCTTGTTTATAGATCAGACGATACAAGTGTGACTCTTTGCAGTTGTATTGAAGTACAAGTCTAAGCAAATCGTCAGACATATGTAACACCTTATCTGACACATTGATATCAACATATTAATCATTTAATTACTTTGATTATGAATTGATTGTTGTAATGATCAAATTATTTCTATATGAATAAATGAAAGTATATGAAGATTTCATAAGATAAATTATACATGGTGAATTTAAAGTTGTCTTAAGTTTATAACGATCATACTATGAAATTAGAAATATTTCACATACTATGATTCATAATTAATGTGAGATCATTATTGTTTATACTACTAACGAAATATATACGGCAAAAGTTTTCTTTTGGAAACACAAAACTTCAACGTTTGGAAAAATATTTGAAAAAACATTCCTTAGCAAGCATTTTCCAATCATAATAACAAAGTGTTGAGTTAAAATCTCAAGAAGACATTCCAAAGATCTCCATGTAAAAGATATATGAAAAATAGATTTAAGATATTGTCAAGACTTTCATCATGAAGATTTGAGTAAAGAAATGGCTTATACAAATCAAGGTGGAATTAACCATTAGTAAAAATAGAATGCAAACGATCGTATTCTTAACAAATATTAATAGAGGCCAAACTTAAGAGGAAAAAAAGAAAAATAATATAGAGAATATAGTGTACAAAGATAAATAAAAGAGAAGTTTCAACATGTTTCAAGACATGAAACTCGGAGTATCAAAAGATATAGTCTAGTATGTGAGAATAACGGGTATTTGCTTAACCTTTGCGATATCCTTCATTGTTAAGATGAAAGATATTTTATTTTATACATTAATCAATTATCAAACAATGAAAGTCACTTATTAGGCGAGACATCGATTAAACGAGACAAGGAGGAAATATAACTAATACATATATTATGAAAGTCATAATGTTGACCACACGAGTATGTTGTAAAATCTGTTTATTACAAAATATGTAGTTGCATTTTAGCCATTATAGTTAGAGTAGTTTCGATTTGGTCATTACAACAAATATGATCGTTGTTGAGATGTTATAGGAAATTCATCATGAGCCATGAGATTTTAACCCATCACCATCCCTCATTCAGACCTATAAATAGGTGGTCTTATGCTCTCCTACAACGCACCTTCTCAATTCTCTTGGCTCTCTTCTCCCTCCTTTATTTTCTTCTGTTGTCCTGGGTTACTTTCTCTAAAAAGAGGAGTATTTTCTTGTTGGTTCTGAGATTCTCGAGACAATCCAGGAAGTTCTTGTTATATCCCGGGGGACTTGCACAACACACTACAGATAAGTCCTTAAGGGTAGTGAATCTAGACGACTCAGGAAGTGCTATTTTTTTTTGTTCGTCAGTTTTCCAACAATCTTAATGACTTAAAGGTTGACGATACGAAATTTGGAGAGAAGAAGGATTTTTTTTCTTGTGTGTTTTGAATAAGTGGTCTTTCACATGAAAGAACCAGTAATAGTGTGGGAGTAGACTAATAGCTGATCTTGACATGGTAAATGATGCAGTGGAAACCATTATCAGGTATACATGAGTAGTTGTTTTTATACTCCCTGCCTACAATTGAGGACAAGCACGACCAGGTATTTGCTTATTTACCAATCTTAAAATATTTATGAATGTGGTGTGCATGTAATTTTACTCGATTATTTGGAGTAAATAGAAAAAAATTTAACTGAATTTAACCTCTATTTTCAAAGAAAAAGAAAAAAATTATTTGTGATTGTTTTTCACCTAATGATATTTAATATTTATAGAGAATGTGCAATTATATATGTGTATATGATAGGCTAATGATTGATATATAAACTGAGATATATAGTCTCTACAACTAGTTTCTATAATTTAATTTTGAAACATGAGTTGATTATAGGTGAAGCCAATGTGATTTTAGAAGCTAGAATCACAAGGAAGGGAGATAGTATAAATTGTGATTTGATATCCCTTATGATACTAATTCTAAATTAAAAAAATAGAGGAGAATTATTTTCCTCAACCTCAGTATGCCCAAATAATTGGGAGCTTACTGCTTTTGATGAGCCTTCCTATACCATATATTGCTTATGCAGTAGGTAGACTGAGAAGATACAATTAATATACTAATTAGCAATATTGAGATGCGCTTATGAGATACTTAAGAGATTAAATGGAACATGCTATTGAATATAGTAGATTTCCCACTGTACTAAAAGGGTACAACGATGCTAACTGGATTTCTGATTCAGATGAGACAAAATCACTAGTGGTTATGTATTCACACTTGGGAGTGGTGTGATTACATGGAAATTAGTCAAACAAACACTGATGGCTATAGATCAACAATGAAATATGAGTTTGTTGCTTGTGAAATGGCTGATAGTGAAGCTGATTAGTTGACGAAATTCTTAGCTAACATTCCACTAAGAATGAAAATACATTGTAATTGCCAATCGAAAGTAGCTACTAAAGAGTGGAACAATTTCCATTGAGTATGTGAAGTCATAATGGAATCTAGTAGATCCTCTGACAAAATCCTAGGATGAAATGTGACTTTAAAAACATAGAGGGGAATGAGACTTAAGCCACTTGAAACAATCAAGTGGTGGTAACCTAACCTTTGTGATTGGAGATCCCATGAATAAGGTTCATATGGGCAAAAACAAGTCACTTGTTAGTCATGATAACACTAAATTGGATTTTTAAATCAATCAATTATGTCCATTCCTATGGTGTGTGAAAGTGCTAAGACTGCATTATTGAGAGGTTAAACTTTGTAATTAAAATTCTCTAAGATGTAAGAATTTCAGATTAAACAAAGTTTTAATGATTTTCATATCCCTTATGGGTGGTGTATGATTTACAGCATACACTTGATGAAATCACCTATATGAGTTCCGAGAGAGCACTCAAGAATACCGGGCACACACATGACCTAGTAGCGCAACACAGCGATAACAACAAGAATTATGCGGGTGTATTGTGATTGATAAACCGCTAACACACATCAAGTGTTATTGGTTCATATAGCTTGTTATACCAACTACATTGTCTTAAGTTTCTTAATCTAAGACTGGTTCATATAGCTTGCTATACCAGCTCTGATGCATTACATCTTCTTCTTTTGTTTTATTTCTCATATTTTACAATATGTGGGGGATTGTTGTAAAATATGTTTATTGCAGAAGATGTAGTTGCGTTTTGGCCATTATAGCTATAATAGTTTCAATTTGGTCATTACAACAAATATGATCGTTGTTGAGTTGTTATAGGATATTCATCATGAGCCATGAGATTTTAACCCATCACCATCCCTCATTCACACCTATAAATAGGTGGTCTTGTGCTCTTCTAAAACACACATTCTCAATTCTATAGTCTCAACCTTTTTGTTGATTGACAAAAAGGGAGACAAATGTATGAAATATAGTTAATATGAAACATAGTTAAAAAGGGAGAAGCATATGAAAGGAAATGGGAGAAATATATGAAACATAGTTAAACATAATTAAATATGACAAAGAGTAGAAAAATCTGAAACTTCGTTGACTCTGACTGCTAAAATATTTGCTCTCAACTAAAAGTCATAACTGAATTCGAAATTACTCTAATATATGATTACTTTGATATTGAAATGTTATCCGTACTATTATTCAAATAAGAAATTTTGTCATCCCATTAAGTGGTATTAATATAATTAACAAAACCAATAGAGTGGTATAATGAGAACCAAGTTAATTCCACCGGTACTTGAAAGTTATCATAATCAATAATTCTTCCAATTTTTAGGAAATTTACCATGTTTCATAATTATAATTTTGTCATCATCTTTTTAATGATGAAAGACCCACTTGACAAGCTTGCTATTATATATGTTTTGATGATGAAATAATCTATAATGAAATAGAAAGATCTGTCAGAAGAGTCATATTCCAGGTTAGGTAATGATGATTAAATAATGTAAAGATTAGACAGATAAAGGGTAAATTAGATTATATATATATATATATATATATATATATATATATATATATATATATATATATAAGTGTTCAATAATGTGTGTTCATGAGTTTTAAGCAAATTACATGAAAGCAATATTAGTACAAAATAGATGTAATCAAATGACTGTAGAAAGCAAGAAATAAATTGAACATTAGACGAGCTTGGTTAGAAGTGTTGATTAGAAAAGAGAAAAGCTAGACCAGACGACTAAGGTCACTAGACGACTAATGTCACCAAACACCTTAAGTCATTACATGACCAAGCCACCAAACGAATCAATCAATTAATAAGACTCAAAATGATCTCAATAGATGAGTATGTTGACCAGACGAGTCAATACAAGACAATAAGGCATTAGAAGAGTATTAGCGACAGACGAGTCACGTCAACAACTGAAGCTAAGTTGTCAAACATCCCTAATAAATGAATACTTCCTAGATAACTCAAATGAAAGGTTGACCAAACGAGTAAAAGTAAATCATGCATTAGACAAGTAAAATGATCATAAAACAAGTTAAGATGGGTTCATTCGATTGTGGTAAAAAGTCGACAAATTACTAAGTAAATCAGAGATCAAGTATGATATGATGATTGAAATTGATAATTAAATCAACAAAGAAAACATCAGAACGTCATATTGAAAAATAAGTATTAATTCAAAAGTTCAACATTGAATGAAGGTATTATTAAAATATGTGATTGAAGAAAATCAAGGTTGATTGAAAAGAATATCTACTTTGATTGAAGATTTTAAATATTAACATATCAATTTAAACCAATCATAAGTAAAGAAAATAATCTATACTTCAAAGACTACAAAAGAATATCTTGATGGTAGTTAATATGTATTCTGCTTTAGTAATTGATAATGCAATTATTCCTTGCTTTCTTCTACACCATGAGACCTAGTTTCCATCAATGAATGATATCCTCCACTAATGCTTTTTCACTATACTTTGTCTCTTACATAATCAACATCATAATATCAATGTGGTGTATAACTTTCTCGCTTTTTGGGGAAGAGACCAACATTAGTAGTACCTTTAAGATATCTAAATATTCTTTTGATAACATTTAAATGTACTACTCTTGGGTTTGCCTAAAAACGAGCACATAGACATATACTAAACAATATATCAAGTCTAGATGTCGTAAGATATAACAATGAAACAATCATTTGCATGTGCTTAATGTGATCTATTGATTTAGACTTATTTTCTAATCCTTTAGATGTACTAGGATACATTAGAGTCTTCATCTCCTTTTCATCTTCCAACTTAAATTTATTAAAGAGTTCTCCAACATACTTAGTCTAATGGATGTATATATGATCCTTATCTTGTTTTATTTGCAAGCCTAGGTAACACTTGAGCTCTCTCATCATGCTTATCTCAAACTCACTTTTCATAAGACTTGAAAAGTCCTCGCAAAGTAATTCATTGGTAACACCAAATATGATGTCATCTACATATATTTACACTAATATGAATTAATTAGGGTAATCTTTCCTAAATAATATACGTGACCTCTAGTAATCTATTCTCAGTTAGAAAGATACTCAATCTCTCATACCAAGCTCTAGGAGTTTATTTGAGCCCATACAAAGCTTTATTGAGCTTATAAACATGATTTGAAAGTTCTATATCCTTAAAGCTTTGGGGATTGTTTTAAATATACTTATTCCTTCATAAATCCATTTTAGAATGTACATTTTACATCCATTTGTTATAGTTTTATATTATTGTATGCAATAAATGAAAGTAATATGCAAATAGCTTTTAATCTAGCAACATGAGCATAAATTTTAGTATAATAAATACCTCTCTATTGAGAGTAACCTTTAGGTACTAGTCTAGTTTTATTTCTCATGACTTTACCTTGCTTATCAAGCCTATTTCTATATACCCATTTTTCTACAATGATGCTTTTACTTTTGGGAGAACTCACTAGTGGCCAGACGTCATTCTTTTTGAATTAACATAGCTCCTCCTTCATTTCTTAAATCAAACTCCCATCTTCTAAAGTTTCATCCATATTTTTAGGCTCAATTTGAGATATCCTTGCTTCATGATCTTTGAGCTTTGATCTTAGTGTGACTCCTTTCTTGGGATCACCTAAGATATCTTTTGTTGCATGATATTTCTTTACATGTGAAGAGGGTTCCTTTTCTTTAGTAGAAGTGTTTGGTCCTTCTCATGAGTCGATGTCTGCATTTATTTCCTCCTCGTTTGGTAAGGGTTCGTCTACTAAAGAGTGTCTAAAGCAGGATCATCCGCAATGGGGTTTATTTAACTATTCTTTTTGACCCGCATGTCAAAACCAGAACATTCTTCTAGCTCTGATAAGTTCTTATCATGCTTGTAATCGTTAGATTTTACATATATGCCTTCTTCCATAATACTTGTCTGAAAGTTATATACTCTATATGCTTTAGGCATCTTTGAATATACCTTCATCACTTTTGGAATCAAACTTTACCAAATTACCTTTTGTATTCAATATAAAATATTGTATACCAAAAGGATGAAAATATGAAATATTGGATTTTCTATTTTTCCATAATTCTTTAGTAATTTTCTTTAGTAAATGCCTTATATAATCTCTCTTTTGTAAATAACAAGTTGTACTAACTACTTCTACCAAAAGAGTTGTTCTAGCCATTTCTTGTAAAGTTCTATTTTTCCTTACCATGACACCATTTTGTTGTGGCATTCTGGAAGTTCAAAAATTATGTGTAATACTAAAAATTCCAAATTATTCACAAAAATTTTCATTTTAAAATTCTCTACCTTGGTCGGTCACTTCTTATAGAAAGAATTGTTAAACTTTTTTCTTTTTTGTACTTGCTTAATAAACTTAATAGAGACTTTATAAGACTCATATTGTTTCTTAAGAATTTTACCCAAGTCCATCTGGTATAATCATAACAATTACTAGGTCATACCTTTTTCCACTTAGAAACCCACTTCTTGTTGGACAATGTGAATCAACTCTAAGAGGTCTATGTGTTGAGACATCATTTACACTTTTAAAAGAACTTTTAAATTGTTTGCCTTTGATGCATGATTCACACCGGAGATTGTCTTTGAATGCATATTTGACAAGCCTTTTACAAGACCTTATTTATTTAGATTTGAGAGTAGTTTCAAGCTTACGTGGCCATACTTCATGTGCCATATAGTCAGTGATCTTATAAATTTTTTAGCTGTCAATTCATCCATACTAATGTTATGCAAGTTTCCTTGCACCTTTGCAGTAAAAAGGTGTGTGCCATTATGTTTATTTATGATACATTTATCCTTATTGAATACTACATCACAATCATTGTCACATAATTTTCTTAAGTTCAATCGATTGTGATTCAACCTATCAACAAATAAGACATTACTAACGTAAAAAGAAGGTTTGAGACTTACCTGATCAATACCTATGATTATGCCATGTTGGTCTCCTCCAAGTATGACCTTTCCACCTTTCTTCGGCTGAAGATCTAGAAATATTGACTTATCATCTGTTGTGAGCATCCACTGTCCAAGTAACACAACAAATGTCTTTTTCATCGGTTTAAATTTTATAGGAATTATCTGAGACTTAGGTACCCCAATTTCTTTGGGTCCTTGGAGGTTAGTTCTTTTGTAGATCACTCTACCTTATGCTGAAGTATTACTAACACTATTTAATAGACATCAAATGTTTTCTATTACCATCACATGCAAATGAATAATGTTTTTCGTTTGATATGAAGGACATATATCAAAAAATATTTTAAATAAATCTTTCTTATTTAATCATTAATAAATTTAGATATTTAAAATAGATGTTTTATCTTGAAATACTTCTTTTTTAAATAATAGGAAAAAAGATTTAGAAAGTTTATATAAAAACTGAAAAATAAATTAAAATTTTAAAGAGATAAAAAGCAAACTATTTTTAACGAACGAAATCTAACTATTATTATCCTTTTCAAATGTTTACGAGCCTTATAATTTCTTAAAATTATTTCTGTCCATAAAAAATGTTCACCTTATCACCATGGGTAGCTCTATAAATGGATTAGCCCATCTTCGCTTATTCACACAACTGAACTGAACAAAGAAGAGAAAAAATGGCGAGTGCAACGCTTTTTGCTCTCTTCCTTCTTTCAGTCCTAACCTTCTACTCTCCTTCAACCACTGCTCAACCTGTCACGGACGGATATGGTGTCATCGTTCCAAATGGTGCCAGATTCCACATATTGCCGCCAACTACAATAGCCGGTGGAATTCGACGAGTGAAAACGAATAACGAAACTGTAGCTCTCTCTGTTGTGCGATCTCCTATCGAGACCGATAAAGGAGAACCAATAACCATTACTTCCCCATACGGGACCGAGTATCTCTCTGAAGGTCCAGTGACCATTAGCTTCGAATATTCTCCTTACCTCGGTGTAGCCTCTCTTGAGTGGACCGCTGTTGAGGGTCAGCGTCTAGGAACCGTCGTTAAAGTTCGTGGCTACCCAAATACACTCCGTGGTGGCTACTCTATTAAAAGTGCTGGAAAGAACAGGTACAAGCTTTTGTTCTGCAGAGGCGTCCTCTGCGGTAACGTTGTCATTATTAATGATTATGAAGGGCACTGGCTTTTGGCTGTCACTCAGAACGAAGCATACGCGTTTGTTCTTGAGCAAATTCGATCAACATCTTCTGATTCCGAATGAAGCACTACGCATGAAAAATCGCGCACTTTATCCTTGTCATGCTTTGGATGTAATAAACTAATGCAAGGCTAAATAAAATAACCACTATTTGGTTTTCTAACGTTCATATTCATAGGACCATGTAGTATTTGTTTTAATTTTATCCCATCGCTCTAAACCCTTTTGGTTTGGTTTACCAACCGTGTCTAAAATGAAAAAGGATACCTTTTATAACCTTTTCTTCATATACATTAAAACTCGAAAATATATATCTTTACAGAATTATTAAATGCATTATACAACTATTTTTTAGTAAAATATTAATTTATAAATTTGTAAAATATATATAAAATAAATATATATATATATATATATATATATATATATATATATATATATATATATATATATATTATAACTATATTTTTTAATAAATTATTAATTTATAAAGTTGTAAAGTAAATACAATGGAAATGGTAGTGTCTATCAATCACTACTAGAGGTGTCAATTTGACCCCTAGCTCATGAACCAGCCCTAACTTTTCATTAATACTCCTTTTAGGGGTCTCAAAATGAGGGGGCTAAGCCGCCCCCCCCCCCCCCCCCCCCCCCCCCCCCCCCCCCCCCCCCGCCTCCAAATAATATTACATTAAGTTCGAGTCAAAGATCAAGTCAAGTGACCTAGACAGGTCCGAAGACCCAGACAGGCCCGACGACCCCAAACGGGCCCGTTTAGTTCGTCGGCCTCGTTTGAGTCGTCAGGTTCGTTCCGGTCATCGTGCTTGTCCAGGTTGTTGTCCGAGTCGTTTGGGTCGTCAAGCTCGTTCGGCTCGTCGGGCCCATTCATGTTGTCAGGCTCGTCTTTGTTGTCGGGCTTATCTGGGTTATTCTGTTCGTCGGGCTCGTCCAGGTCGTCAAGCTCGTCTAGGTCATCGGGTCGTCCCGGTCATTGGTCTTGTTCGATTCGTCGGGCACGTCTAGGTCGCCAGAAAATTTAATAATATATTTTAAAAAATAATATATTTTTCATGATGAAGATGTAAACCTATGGATTAGCCTTGACCCACAGGACTTTGGTGGAGTTTTTGATGGGGGCTTTTTTGTATGTGGGCTCTTTTGGCCCTAACCCACAGCCATATGGACTGAATCAAATTGACACCTCTAATCACTACTCTTAAAACTCTCACAAAAAAATATATTGATAAAATTTATAAATTATTTTAATTCATGTATATTATTACATATTTATAATAATATTATCATGTAAGTTTATTTAAAGTAGAAGTTGTCGAAGTATTTAAAGAAAAAAATTATAAACTAAACTAATGAAAATATTAAGTACAAATTTTAAATTAACATAATGATTGGATTGAGAAAATATATAGTTCCTCGATTACAATTCATTAAGTGCTTGAAACAAAATGTATAAACATGAATATATTTAAATAACATCTTGATGTTGTTACTTATCTGTTGACACATGGATAGCACTTATTCAAGTATCATCCATCGTCTAATAAGTTTGTGCTGAAGACAAACAATAAAATACTTAATTGTCATAGATTAGAAATATAACGTTGAAAATTCTAGTAACTTTTCAAAAAGAGTGAAAATTTCACCCTAACTTTCGCGCTTCCCATTTCGGTCATTTTTGGAAATAATTGTGCAACCTTCATTTTGGCCTCCCCTAGCCTCTCGCAACGTCACTAGAGCTTTTGCCTTTGTCGTTTGCGACTGCTAACGCAGCTGAGAGCTTGTGTCATTGTCTTCCCATCTTTGAATATCGTTGTTCGAACTTGGAACCTATAGGACGCTACTATTTAAGATCGCAGTTCGATGCCGCTCTTAGCCGTCACCTTGGTCGTTGTTTGATCACCGTTGTTCAATAGTCGTTGAGAGAAACTACAAGAGTTTGCCCCGCATTCCTCTTCGCTTCCTCAAAATGCTTCTAAGGGAGTGGTTCGCTTGCGATGGCTACTCAAATCACCGCCGCTTTTCCTCCCAGTATTCTCTGCTGCATCAAAGCCCTCCAAGATAGTTTTACATTTTAATTTTTATTTAGTTTGATTACATTTTTTTATTTAAATGTAGTAATATGAAATTAGTATTAAGTTAGACAAAATATGAAGTTAAATATTAGATTTTTTTAAACGAATTTTTCCTTGATTTCTTGACATTTACCACCAAGGCAAAAGAGTAGTGGCATACTTGTATTACAAACAAATAAGGTATAATTACAAATCTAATCTCCTAATTTTTTAGTTTAGTTCAATTTGGTTCCTTATTATTAGTTTGTTTAATTTAGTAATCCAGTTATTTTAAAGGGATCAATTTGTTCATTTCTGTGAAATTGGAATTAACATTTGTCCGTACATAACACATGTCAAGTTGTGAAATTTTTAATTCTTTAATTTTTTTTCTAAAAAGTTATAAATTGCTACGTGTCTTGTTACTGTCGTGTCACGTGGCAGTTTACAGTCATGACATGTGACAGTGATAATAATTGTTTTCAATTTAGTTTTCAATTTAAATTTTTTGTTCTGTTTAGCACTTCTATTTTTCAAAATGATTCAATTTTGTCCTCTCCAATTTGAGACCAAATTAGTAAATAAGTTTAATTACAACTTATATATACATGTTATAATAAATTTTTTTAATATATACATCAAATCAATTCACCTAAATACTAAAATTATTTTATTTTTTACACTTTTACCTTTATAATTTTTTACACTTGAAAATTTTTATACTTGAAATTTTTTACACTTGTAAAAAAGAAAATAATTTGAATATTTAGGTGTAATGATTTGATGTATAAATTCAAAACAATTATTTTAACATGTATATATAAAGTTATAATTAAACTTATTTACTAATTTGATATCAAGTTGTAAAAGACAAAATTGGATCGTGGGTTCTAAATTGAACCAAAAATTTAAATAGAGGACTAAATAGAAAACAACTATTACCACTAGCACATGTCATGATGATGAACTGCCACGTGGCATGAAGGTAACATGACACGTGGCAGATTATAAATTTTTAGAAAAAAAATTAAAAAATTTCACGGCTTGACACGTGTCCTGTACGGACACAATGTTAAGTCAAACCTAATGGAGATGACTAAATTGAACCCTTTTAAATAATTGGGGGACTAAATTGAACCAACCAATAATAAGGGAACCAAATTGAACTAAACAAAAAAATTAGGGGAATAAATCAGTAATTATACCAACAAAAAATTTAACGACTATTTTATTAATAACCATCATTAAAAGCTTTCCGCTTGTGAAATAATGATGGTTTAATACTTAACCATCGTAGATTTGAAATATAACCGTCGTTGAAAATCCTAGTAACTTTTTGAAGTAGTGAAAATTTAACCCTAACTTTCGTGCTTCCCATTTTGCTCATTTTTTGAAGTAATTGTGTAGCCTTCGCTTTTGCATACCCTAGCCTCTTGCAAAACCACTAGAGTCTTTGCATTCGTCACTTGCAACTGTTGACGCTGCTAAGAGCTTGTGGCATCGTCTTCCTAACTTTAAAAGTTGTTGTTCAAACCTGTTGGAGCCTATAGGACGCCAATATTTGAGATCGTAGTTCAACGCCGCTTTTAGTAACCTTTGTCTTCTCCGATCAACGTTGTTTGAACATCGTTTAGAGACACTGGTGGAGTTGCCCACACATTCTTGTTCGCTCCCTATTTATGCTTCTAAGGGACTGGTTCGCTTAGTTCGGGAGTGCCACTCAAACCATCGCTTCTTCTCCAAGTCTTCTCTGCTATATCCAAGCCTTCAAACTTAGCGATACATTTTAATTTTAATTTAGTTTGGTTAGAATTTTTATTTAAATATATTAGTTTGAAATTAGTATTAAGTTAGACAAAATGTGAAGTTAAATATTATTTTTTATTTATAAATGAATTTTTATTTTCTTGACATTTACCACAAAGGCAAAATCGTAGTGGCATAATGGAAATAAAAAATATATAACGACTATTCTACTAAATACAATCATTAAAAGCTTTTTGCATGTGAAATATAGACGATTTAGTACCTAACCGTCTTAGATTCGAAACATAACTACGATGTTACTAAGAACCGTCACTGAAAATTGTAGTAACTTTTGAAAAGAGTTACAATTCCACCCTAGCTTTCGCGCTTCCCATTTTGCTTATTTTAGAAATAATTGTGCAGCCTTCGTTTTCACCTCTCCTAGTCTCTTGCGATGCCACTAGAGCCTTTGCCTTCGTCGCTTGTGACTAGTGACGTTGTTGAGAGGTTGTGGCATCGTCTTCCATTCGTACTTATTTGAGCCACACTGCAGCAATGGAGCAAAAATATTGAGGACAAATTTATTTTAATAAAATGGAACTTCAATATGTTAAGATTTATTTCAAATAATACTTGTTCCTACAGAAAACAAATAAGATATGTTAGACACAAGTATTACCTTATCCTGGTCCGCCATCTCCTTAGTAGGCCTCTTCCCGGTTGATATATGTCGCTTGTGGGTATCTCGGTGTGATCGGTTTAGACCCGAGAGGGGTTACCTACAGAAGCGACTTCGAAGCTCAAGTCAGCGAAATCTCTAAGAATGTCAAATCTGGTGATTAGGAAAGTAATGAATGTGTACCTTTAATTCGTGGGGTCCATGCATATTTATAGATTATTAATTATGTCTGGCCACGTCATGAGTTGGGCCCTTGTTTGGGCTGTAGGTGGGTTTGGGCCTTAGCCTAGGCCCTTAATTTGATTATTGTAGGCTTGATGAATCTTAGAAGTGCTTTGATTTCGCTAAGTTTTCCAGAATGGCCGGTCTAGACCGGCTACTCTTTTAGCGGCTTAGGCCGCTATTATTCTTCTGTCGGCTTAGGCTGGTTACTCTATTTGTTCCGCGTATATATAGTGATTGTTTATTATTATTATTTGGTTGGACCGGCTAGGTGTGGTACAATACTTATTTTCTCTATACATTTAAAATAAGCATTCACTTTATTAGCTTTTGAATAAATAGTACTTCATTTTTTTTTTATTGAAATCTAAACTTACACTCATGTATATAAGATAACATGTATATAAGATAACATGATGATCAATATAACTTCTAGTAATACATTTTCTTCTCGTCCTACAAGTTGGACGGACCTCACAGAACCAATAAGCTACGATTTCCTTTTCAATCTTTAGTCATGGTTTCAGTTGTCGGTTTCAAATAAGGATGGGCAGGTAGGGTACGGATAATAGCTCCTCCTATCTTACTTGATGGATAAATATTCGCTCTGTACCAATCCTCACATCGTGCGGGTATCCGTTACACGGGTATTCACATATTTTTTTAATATCCATAGATATCCGCGAGTATTTACAAAAAAATAATTTAAAATATTAAACAACATATTTTAATCTTAAATTCAAATAAAATAGAATACATAACATTCATAAATTTCAAACAAAGTTCAAACAAAGTTCAAACAACCCTTTTAAATATTGTTAATGACAATTTACAAAAAAATTGATTTTTTTTTTAAAATCAATGGATAAAAAATAACCCATTCGAAATTGATTTGTTAATATTTTGTTTTTTTAAACTTTATTTAATTAGAGTATAGCATATACGGGTATCTACGAGTACGGATGCGGATATAAAAAAATATCCAGTTACTCGTAAATATCCATTTTCTACCTATTGTGAATTTTATTCGCGGATACACGTGAATACGAATTTTTTTAACTATTCCTAATCTTGGATGGTGGGGTACCTCCAATAATCAAATTAGTATTATGTCAATAATTTGTTCTCGGAAAAACAACTACATTTGGGAGAAAAACTCCCCTTTAGTTTGGGAATATATTTACCAATTTATCATTTGTTAATGGATTTTTGCACTTCAAGTGATTAAGTATGCCTCAATCACAACTTAACCTTGATTTAGTCTTTACTCTATATCTAATCTTCATTTAATTGAGTCAAGTGATAGTTGATTTTTCAGTCGAGAAAGTTGAGAAAGTAATGAAGGACGAGAACGACGTGGAGGCCAAGAATATGACACCTAATATTTTAATCTCCAATTTTTCTCTGATTCATACTTTAAACTCTAGTGCAATTTATCTTCTAATTTTACTGAACACGAAATGACACCTAATGAAATAAATTATGCTACGTAGTATTTGTATTTAATATAAAAAATATTAATTTATCAATAAATTAGAAAATAACAGTTTCTTAATTTCTTAAATTATGAGCACTAAAAGATAACTTTTCACCACAAAAAGTTAATTTAAATTTTAAAATTATAAAGACACTCAAATTGTTTGTACTTATCCGAGTCTCACAGAAGGAATGGAGAAAAATATAGCAGGTTTTGTAGGAATGTAAATTGCATTAAAGTAAATTATCAGGCTATTTTTAAAGTAAATCAACGAAAATGGTGACTCAAATAGTTACAACCAACACTTGATTAGTCATCATTTTGGTTCGCGCTGTTACTAAACGTTTGGAATTATATTTACAATTTGTCATTTTTTTTACATTTGTACTAGCTATTTATATTTTTTTCCCCTTTCTAACAATTACTCAACTAATAAAATAATAGGAAAAAATACGTAAATGAATTAACTACCTTAAACTACCCACGTCGTGTTAGATGTCCTCATTATTTCCACGTTCTAAAGTAGTTATTATATATAATTTCTCTCTCGATCCAGTTTTAGTTCCTGTCTTGCTTGCCCTTCCTTTAGTGGCCTTTTGCATCGATTAGGTTTTTCTCAATGTGTTTATGTCTTAATCAACCTTCTCTAGATGTCTTGACAACACTTCGATTCTTTTCCTCAATGCTACTTGTCTTGACACATTTATTTCAACATTTTCACTCCCTTCAAGTTTTGTATGCCAATTCGTTTATTTATTCCTTTGATTTGACCCACTCCTCGATGCCCTCAACAATATTATAACATAAGCACCTTAATACTTATGATAAAAAGCATCTTAAAGTAATAATTATATTTTAAAATATGTCAAGAATTAATAATGGCTTGATGCTTTTCACTATTATTATTCCCGCAAAGAATATTTATAATTATTATTATTCATAATTACAAAATATCTTATAAACTGAAATTAGGGAGAACAAATCAATCTATGGATTGCCTAGTTTATTTTTAGGAAATCATATCAAAATATTTAAGGAAACATATTAATTCTTGATTGACACAAATCAATCTTTGAATTGCCAAGCTTATTCTTAGGACATCATATCAAATGGAGATATATAAATTCTTGATTGACATCTCCCTTCAAATTGATGGGGTTGGTCAAGCAATTATAATTTGCGGGTTGATTAAGCAACATTAATTTGCTAACAAGAAATTGATGATGCGAGAGTGAAATAACATGATCATCATAAGCTTCACGAATACTGAAAGACTACTTCAATATGCTCAGTGCGCTTAAGGAACACTAGATTTGCAACAATATGGAGGGCTCTTGTATTCTAAACATAGAGAGGCATTGAATTGTGTTGAGGAAACCCAAGTTTAGCCAAAAGACCCTGAAGCCAAATTATTTTAGAACAAGTAGTAGACATGACATGATACTCAAATTCAATAAAGGATTTAGATATGTGTGGCTGTTTCTTGCTTTTCTATGAGATAAATGAAGAGCCCATAAACATGCACCAATTAGTAATTAATCGGCGAGTTTCAGGATAACCAGCCCAACCAGCATCACTATAAGCAATTACTTTAGGAGGTGTGCCAATGGGAAAAAATAAATGTCGTTGAGAGGTACCTTTTAAATATCGAATTATGCAACAAACTACTGCCAAGTGGAGATGGTGAGGAGAATGCATGAATCGACTCACTTGCTGAACATTAAATGAAATGTCAGGGTGTGTAATAATCTAGTAATTAGCACTACCCACTAGTTATGCATATAATAAAGGATTAGGAAAAAGATCACCTTATCGCATTGAAATTTAAGAATAGCTTCAAGAGGAGTATCCTCTAAAGTAGTTGATTAAAGGTCAAGCATAAAAATGAGATCTATGGTATACTTATGTTGATAGAGAAATGTAACATTGAAGGTGGATTCAACTTCATAGCTAATGAAATAGTGTAATTATCCAAGATCTTTCATATGAAATTAAGCTTGTAATTGTTGTTTAAGTTCTTGGATGGATGCTTGATTAGAGTTAGTAATAACCATATCATAAACATAAAGAATTAGAAGAACAATGTTTGTAGGTGTGTGGTGAATGAACAAAGAGGAATCATATTTACTATGTGTAAATGAGAACATAAGGAAAGTGGAATGAAACTATACATACCATGCTTAAGGAGCCTGCATCAAACCATATAAAGAATGGTTAAGCTTGCACACGCCTCTAGATGAAGAGAAGAGGACCTAAGGAAGAAACATGTAAATATCTTCAATCAACTCACCATGAAGAAACACACTTTTCACACCCATTTAATGAAGGGACCAACCCTTAAATGTGGCCATGGAAAGGACACCTACAATTGTTAATGTCTCATCACAATCAACATCATATTCTTGTTTCTTTCTTAAGGAAACTAGTCTTACCCTGTAACGATTAAGAGAACCATCAGAATTTATTTTCACATAATATACCCATTTGAACCTATAGGTTTGATATCAGGAAGGCAAGAACCAATATCCCATGTGAAGTTCTCTTGTATAGCCTGAAGATCATCATTCATTGACTTTACCCAATGTATATCTTTAACAACTTTTAAGTAACAAGTAGGAATAAATGTGTTATAAAGAGAAGTTGTTAGAGAAGTATGAGAAGAAGCATACATGTTTGGTGAATACCTATCAAGAGCTCAAGATATTATACCAAATCATCGTGTTTGAATTGGTACTGACTTAGATGTCCTATATATATATACGAAAAGGAAAGTGGAAACTTGTTGATGACGTCCTATATATTTGATGCCAGGTTAGAGACGTTCTTTAGATGGGTATAATGTAGAAAAAGTGGGAAGAATATCAACATTATTTGAAGTAGGAGAAATACAAGGAAACATAAATTGACTATAAAAAAATGTCATATTCCTAGAAATGCAAAAACGTTGATTAGAAGTATTATAACACACAAAACACTTATGAAATGGACTATACCTAAAAAAACTCACTGGACCGATTATGCCCTAAGCTCATGCCTTTCAAGCGGAGGTAAATAAACAAAACATACTTACCCAAAAGTGTGTAAAATAGTATAATCAAGGCGAGTTTTAAAAAAATGAAAGAAAGGAGAGTCAAAATCAATAATTGTATAAGGAAGATGATTGATTGAAAACATAATTGTGGAAAGAGCCACCACCTAAAATTTTAATGGAACAAAAACTTAAAGAAGCAATGTGTTGGTCACATCAAGCAAATGATGATTTTTCCGTTCAACAATGCCATATTTTTTAGCAGTATTAGTACAAGAATTTTGACATACAATACCATTTTGTTGAAGGTATTCTTGAAACTCATGAGACATGTCTTCACCGCCAAAATCAGGCAAAAAATTTGAATTTTGGTTTGGAATTAAGTCTCAACATATGTCATGAATTTCTTAATCATGGAAAATACTTCAGACTTAGAGAGAAGAAAGAATATCCAAGTAAAATGACTATAATTATCAATAAAGGTGACAAAATATTTAAAATGAGCATGAGAAGCAACATAAGACATACCCCAAACATAACTATGAATTATTCTAAAGTAAGCCGAAACACAATGAGCACTAGCTGGAAAAGGAAAACTAATTGACCAGAATGAAAAAATTTAACATGATAATTATTGTCCACTAATTAACTAGTGGACAATAAATTGGACGCAAGTCCATGTGAGACAAGCACATTCCAAAAATAAGGGTTTAAGTCACCAATATTTGTGATAAAAAGAGTATTACTATCAATAATTTGTATTTTCTGAGTACCATTCTAAGAATGTGCGTTATGCAAATTTTTAGAGGAACCTGTCATGTGAATGGATTGACCATAATCAAGAAACCATAGGTAAGAAACACTAGAGGACTTACCCTGAATACGCAAGGTTGGGAGAGCAAAAAGTACCATTTGTTGAATCATTTCATGCTAGAGGGCACCACCATCAGATAGACATTGGGTAAGAGGACAAGTGAGTGCATTGGTAGTGGCATGGAATATTGTACAAGACATTATGTTGGTCGTGAAGGACATGTGGGATAGTCAACAATGATATGACCCCAATCCTTGCAATTTGCAAAGCTTATTGTGAAAATTATAAGCGATAGGACCAAATTATTTGCAAGAAAAGAATTGGTCTTATCACATATCACAAACTTTACTTTTATTGTGGGCAACATATGCAACTAGAGCAAATTCAGAAATAGCAGCATCATGAGTTATGGATCATTGGTTAAGTAAATGTCGTTCTTCCCTATTAAGTTCACTAACACATGTATCCAAAGATGGAACTAGACTCATATTCAGCAATGCACTTCTGATAGCTATAAACTTAAAACAAAGTTTCATGAGAAATGGATCACACTTACTAGTGTTATAGACTTTTTAAACACCCGAAAGTGAAATTTGGGGAACAACAACATATAAAATGGCAGAGTGTTATGTCAAAAAATTCAGAAAACCAGAATAATACTCTTGAATAGACAAATTACCTTGGTTGTAATTGGTTATCTCGCATTCCAACTAAAAATGCTTGGTAGTAATGTCTTGGTCGTAAATGCACTTCAAATAATCCCACACTTATTTAATAGTTCTAAAAGAGCACAATTTATTAATCATTTGGAGATCAATAGTGTTAAGGATCCAAGAAATAATTTGAGCATTTCTTACCCAAGTGAGGGCAACGTTATCCCATCCAAGTGACCCCATAATCATTTCTCTTTGACATATATCTTGAATTGAATCTCCTAAGAAAAATAATTCTGGCTAGTGAACCGAACACAAGAATTGTCTTTCTCCAGGGTAGTCATGGTAACTATCAAAAGAACCAACAATAACGTTGTTGGAGAGCAAAGCAAGAAGCCCAAAACCACGAACAAAATCGCAAAGAACGAGGCTCAAAATCCCGAACAAAATAACGAACGGGAACAATAAACCTAGACCACGACATGGGATCGAAAACAAGAATGATGGGCGAGGCCATAAAAGGCACAAAATCCAAAAAAACAACAACGAAACTAGAAAAGCCTCAAGTAAGACAAAGAAAAATGGTGGATTGTGCTTAGGCTGATACCATGGCAAGAAAAATGGCTTGATGCCATTCATTATTGTTATTCCCACTATAAATAATGCTAGGAATATTTACAATAATTATTACTCATAATTAGAAAATATCCTATAATTTGAAATTAAGGAGAACGAATCAATCTTTGAACTACCTGGGTTGTTCTTAGGAAATCATATCAAAATATTTAAGAAAACAAATGAATTCCTGATTAACAAAAATCAATCTATAATTTGTCTAGCTTACTTTTAGAAAATGATATCAAAATATTTAAGGAGACAAATTAATTCCTCATAAACATAAATAAATGAACACGTGAATCTAATGATCACAATAGTATTAATAAAACACTCTTAAGAACAATAGTAATTGAGATAAAATAGCAATGTACAAGCTTCAATATAAAACAATTCACATAACCCTATTCAATTCAAAAATTCAATTGCACATAGAGAAACAATGTATTTGTATTTATCAACCAAAATCAAACATTAAAAATAACAAAAACTTTGTTTAGTCTAAAAGACCTAAAACTAAAATATGCAAATAAAATAGTCCTAATTAGGGATGGCAAATAAATCTACCCCCGTGGGTATTGCTTGAACCCATTCTTATTTTGACTGAGAATCCTCGCATTGACTAGGTATAGATAGGTATGGGTATGGGAAACCCCCAACTTTTTTTATTGGGTATGAGGATGTACATATCTGCCTCGTCCCCGTCCTCATACTCGTCATATCCCCATCCCCGTTTAACATTATTAAAATATTATATATATATATATATATACACACACACACACACACACACTCACAAAAACACACTTTCTATTTTTTATTTCTTTTAATTGTTTGGTTTGTCAAGAAAATTATTCGCATCTCCAATATATTTTTCATCTTATCATAACCTTTATGCCATTATGTTCAAATGATGTATGTCAATTAAATATTTTTTATGTCTTACATTTGAATATTTTTATTTTTTTAATATTTTTATTTATTGTATATTTTCACATGAGAATGTTTAACATTCTCAATTTAAGTATTTAATAACATAAACCTTTCATTTACTAGGTGATATAAAAAATTTATCTTCTTTACTCTATTATTATTAATTTTTATTTTAGAAGAACTCTTTTGTTTCACTAAAACAATTTTCGTTATTCTTGAACCATTGACTATGTTGATATTTGAAAAATTTTCTTAGATCTTTATATTTTTCATCTTATTATATCCTTAATTATACATTTGTTTTCCTTTATGCGATTTCATTCAATAATCTCTAAAATTATTTTTAAGACACACATTTGATAATTTTTTAATATTGTTATTTGTTGGTTATTTTATCATGTAGAATACTATTTTGATATATTTTATATAATTATTTTTTATTTTCTAACTCATTATCAATCATATTGTAATTTTGTTACTATAATTGTATAAATAAATTGTATTTAGTATATACAAATTTAATATAATTGTCATGAATTTTGTTTATCACCATCCAAAATATACTAAAGTAAGTTCAAAAGATACAAGATCAAGATCTATTATAAGTGATGTATTATAACTTTTATTTTTGTGTATTTTAATATTTGTTTTCCTTTTATATTTTTTAAAAACATTTTTAAATTTTATCAATTAGGTTTTATTAATATTTGTAAATTTAAGAAATGTTTTGGTTCTCATTAAATTTTATTTTGTATTCTAATTTGAAATGTATACAATTATAATTTCTTTCCAAATATTTAGTATCGAAGAAGCAACCCTCCTTTTAATATTGAATATTTGATAATATTATATTTTTTTTACAATAATTTTCATTAATTTATAAAAATTCATTAATTAATATTGAAACGGTAAGAAAATGGATAAGGGTATGAGTACGAAAATATACCCGTTACACGGTGGTGGAGATGGAGATGAGACAAAAGTTTATACCCATCGGATTTGAATACAGATGGGAATGAATTTTTTTATGAAAATAAAAATGAGTATGTAATAGTGAAATCTGTTCAATCAAATTCTAAAACTTAAAAATAACAAAAATATTGTTAGACCTAGGTTATACCTAAACCTTCACCTCTAAATTATTGAACCATCGCAACCGCTAATTTTGTCTTCGTCTTTGAAGACACTAAGAAAAATCTATAGTACGAAACCATCTCCACCGTGCACTGTGTTTTCACGCCCTATCTATTAGTGATTTTGAGTTTCTAATAAACATTGGTAGAGCACTAAAGAATGAGAAAAGAGTGAAGAAGATATAAGTGAAGTGCATGACAAAGGAAAACGAAAAACCAACAAAATAGAGACGTGTCCACATAATACACATGGGAAATAGCGTAAATTCTCCATAAATAAACGAAAAAGCAACTGTGTACATACGAAAGAAAGTATAAAAGAACAACCACAAATAAATAAAGCTGTCTACATTTCTTTTTTCGATCAGAAAATTATATAAATATTAATAAAACCAACTGAAAACAAAAAACTATTTAAAATTTGTTAAAATAGTTTTGTTAATTGCCATTGTCTCCTAGCTTAACTACAATCGAAGAATGAAGAAGATAACTAGGTTACAATAGCAATATTTGTGGGGGACTACTTACATACAAGGATAACCAAACATCACAAATACTAGGATAAGCAAACATCACGTGGAGAAGCCTAGTTGCCACATACATCCCATGATCACCGTTTAGTTGTACGCTTCGCTATTATGGCTTGGCGTTTTGTAATAATTGGGTCCCATGAAGTTCCAATGCGAAAAACGAGTACGTTGTCCTTTATAGAAGGATAAATACCATGTCCATTAAAATTAGCAATGTCTTTAGGGAACTTTTTCCATGAAAAAGAAATTTATTAATTCTCATAAATTTCAAAATAGTATGTTTTTTAGTTATTTGGAAACTAAATTTACCATATAAATAGTTTTGAAAAAATATTTTAGGGAATTGTTTGTTTCCCACGTAATTTTTAATTCTAATAACTTCAAATTGATTACTTTTTTTAGTTATTTGGAAACTAAATTTTTCAAATAAATAAAATTTAAGAAAAAAATATTTTTATGTTACAAAGATAAGAATAATTTAATTTTTAAAACATAAAACAACTGCATTTAACTTTCTTGATAACTTCTGAATGACAATCTCGTCCATTTTCAATTTTTAAACAAAAAGTATTGTAAGGCCCATTTATTTTTGTCCTTTTTATTTTAAGAGCTGCCCCAATCTTATGGGCCTAAGGGTTGACCCAAAACGAATTCAGACCTAAGTCTGCCTTAACACACTCGTCACTCATCACTTTTAGAAAACAACCGTTCTTCCCTTGCTCCTAAAACAGAGCTCTGCTAGAGTTTAGTTCCCACTCGTTCGTGCTAGCTCGAAAGTTCACTCCATCTCACGTAAGTTGGTCCTTAAGCCTTACTCCGACCCTATTTTCCTTCTGTGTCACTGTTCCAGTAGTGAATCGGCTCTTGGATCTACGAAGTTCTTTAGCTTAGGCTCGGAGTCTGATATTAGCCCCTTTCCAGATAAGGGAAGCTAGAAGCCTCCTGTTTGTTTGGTGTGATTGTTGTTGTTTTGCATTTGTTTCATGATTGATTGAGTTTGTACACTGTTGTGGATGTATGGGATGGTTGGCATTATTGTTTGGGTATGAAAATATGTTTGTGGCAAGGAGAAACAATGGCGAGGTTCGACCCAAGCGAGCCTGCTTCGCCTAAGCGAGACTTGTAGGAACAGGTCAGGGCTGCACTCGAGCTCTCGCTCAGGCGAAAGCTCTTGTTTTGAGCGAGGCACTATCTCGCTCAGGCGAGAGACGCTTGCCTAAGCGAGGACGCGTGAAAGCCCTGGGCATGTTGCTCCTGTTTTAGCCCAGGCGAGCAACCTCACCTTTGGGCGAGGGGTTGTCTCGCTCAGGCGAGGAGGGCTCACCTAAGCGAGCCATGCGAAAGCCTCCCAACGCCCATATCACAATCTTGCCTAAGCGAGAGTCCACCGCCTAAGCGAGGGAACTCCTCTTGCCTGAGCGAGGGCTCCTGGCTTGAGCGAGATCTGCTGCGGGTTGTGCTGTTTTCTTTGTTTGGATAAATGAAATGTTTGATTTATGATGTACTCTATATAATGCATGAGGCCTACGAAATGAAATGCATGATATAAGCTGTGGTTACAAATTGGATTGATGTGATTGTATGATCTTAGCATGTGAAACAAATGAGATTGTTGGTATTAAAGTGGTATGGTATTGGCATGAGATGAAATTCAACAACTATGGTTTGAGAATAATGGATGGGTATGGATTCACTGGGAAAATGAAAGAGGTGAATTATAAAGAGTTGGTATGTGATGTATATGTATATGTATGATAAATCTTTCTTGATTGATTTAGTATGATTGGTCCGTGTAAGTGCGTAATTCCTTAGAAATCTCTAGGTGAGATTTCAAGGTAGTGCTTTAGTGGTCGGGATGTAATTCCATGGTCCCTATTAGTGGGTGTCCATGGTGGTGCCCCATCTATATAATTTGGTGAGGATTCAAGATAAGGTTGAATCCTAACAATCTAAGGAGTCAGTTAGTCTCACTTAGAGCGGATTGACTCTTGTGGTGAGAGTAACATGAGGTTTTAAACTCATTAAGGGCTAACCTTGTGCGTAGGGGATTGAATCATTGTAACACTTGTAACACATGACTCGGGAGTGAGCAGCTCGTGGGTGAGCAAGGTAATCCACCACAAGTGCAAGCATCCGCTGAATCCGACCAGATTATATGTATCCGGATGAGTCAAGTCGAGTCTTAGTGTATTGATTGGAAGGTCATAACATGCTTGGATGATGTATGTATATTGGACTATGAAAGTATATGTGATTTCATGATAAAATCCTTTTGGATCTAGCTTACCATTTGCTTGTTTGATTGCTTTGTATGTTGTTTTTCTACCTTTGCGAAGATCATCAATTTATTGATGGGAGCATATGCGAAAGGTACTCGTGGTCAACAGGGGAGAGATGATTCCACTGCATAGTCTACTTGGCTGGACTTCATGTTCTTATTAGACTTTTCTTTAGGGCTATGACCCATGTATTTGTCTGTCTTTTAGATTTCTATATGATTCTATTAAACTTTATAGCTTGTTTCTTTTTGGACATCGTGGTGTACCTTGGGTTGTAAGGAGTTAAGTTCAAAACTACAGGACTGCACGATATTATCTTTGTGTTACGTTTCCTTTAATTATGTTTATTGATTAAATGGAACGTTACAAATACAACTTACCTCCTTTATTTACATTATAAAATTAATCTTATATTTCTTATTAAATTTGATAATTAATTTGTTAAGTTAACGTTTCCACAAATAAATAATGAAGTTTAAAAATCATAATATTTTTATAAAATAATTATAACAAATTTGAAGAATTTAATTATGATATATATCCATTCAAAACAATTATCTGTTATCCAATTAAAACTTGTGATATTATAAATTAGTTATATATTTTTTGTGGTAATTACTTAAAAATATTTCTAAGATATGATGACAAATGAATTATATAAAAAATATTTCTAACACATGATGTCATATCATTTTTTTAAACTAATTAGTTACTTATTTGTATTTATTTATTTATTTATTTTGTATTCCATTGATTTCTTTGATGCACTGGTTACCAAATTTGGAACAGAATTTGCTATTGGTCAACCACATCACCTCATGGCGATAGCACTTGTGAACATCAAGCAAGAGAAAACGTAACCCCTTCGAGTGTTCATCGAACGTTTCGGGAAAGTGGCCTTCATTATCAAAAACCTCAATCTAGAGTTTGCTAAGTATCACGTGGTCACCGCCCTGTAGCCAGGTCCCTTCGTTGACAACCTATGCAAAACCGGTGACTAATGAAGATAAAATGAGACATAGAGCAAATAAATGCATGCAAATGGAAAAACTTTTGCAACAAGGAACGAGACAATTCCACAAACCAAAGAAAATCACACAAAAAGTAGTAAAGCTCAGAAGAACGGAGCATATTAGATCAGTCATGGCAATGGCACCGAGCAGTCGTGTCGAGAAGTTATGTACACAAGATACCATTGACCTGAAAAGGGAGTTGTTTAAAGTTTACTTTTGTTCACCGTATTTTCTCTCACCATGTAGAATTGTGCTAGGAAGTTGTTAATAAAACACTTCATTGAGAACATTAGAATTGCATGTAACTTAAAGTTGCCATGGGGACACCTTTATTCAGTGTTTATGAATCTTGCTGAGAAGATGCCAAAGTCGTACCTCGATGAATGAGATTCACTCTGTGTGAATCCTACCAAGAAGGATGCCAAAGTCAAATCTCGATAAACGAGATTCACTCCATGTAAATCTTGTCGAGAAAGGTGTCAAAGTCGTACCTCGGTTATCGAAATTCACTCAATGTGAATCCTGCCCAAAAGGATGTCGAACACCTCTTCTACATGCAATTCAGTCTGTGTGAATCCTATCAAGAAGTATGTCGATGTCATACCTCAGGGAACGAGATTCACTTCGTTTGAATCCTACCGAGAAGGAAGTCAAACACAATCTCGGGGAACAAAATTCACTTCATGTGAGTCCTTCCGACAAGGATGCTGATGTCGTACCTCAATGAATAAGATTCATTGCGTAATAATCATTCTCAAAAGATGTCGAACATTTTCTCGATAAACGAAACGAGATTCACTATGTGTGAATCCTGTCGAGAAGGATGTCGAAGTCATACTTCGGTAAACGAGATTTTATCGATGTTGAGAAGGATGTTGAACACCGAGATTCACCTCGTGTGAATCTTGTCGAGAAGGATGTTGAACACATCTTTGGTGCTGATTTATCCCGTGTGAATCCTGTCAAAAGTAAGGTAGAAGTTGTATTTGGGTGAACGAGATTCACGCCATAATTCTGCCAAGAAAGATGTCGAAGTCTTACCTAGGTGAATGAAATTCACTCCGTATGAAGCATGTTAAGATGGATGGCGGATCTTAACAAAAAATTATGGAGGGGAAAAGTAATATAATTCTTTTATTATTATTATTGAATTGAATCATTAGTATGATGTTTCCACTCTTCTAAGTAAAATTGGATTATTAGATTTGATAATTACTATAATGCTTTAAAATATGTGAAGAAATAGAATTTATCTCTTTTTCATCCTTGAAAATAATTTCCTTTTTATCACTTCTAAACAATGAATGTATTATTTTATTCTTCATAAATGTACCTATTTTTTTAATAATATTAAAAAATAATTTATTATAATATAATAAAGAATTAAAAGACGTAATTATTAAAAAAAGAATATTATAGTCGAGTCATAATTAAAATCGTTTACGAAAAAAACATAATACACTATTATTCTTATATATTATCTTTTTTTTTCTTCAAGAAAGGAAGAAAACAAATGAAAAATGAGAGCAAAAGTGATGAGTTTGTGTCTATCTTCCTTCTTTCTTCAAAAATAAAAAGAAAACATATGAGAGTGAGAGATGAGTACAACTTGTGAAAAAACTAAAAGACAATAAGAAAGAAAATATAAAATATCTTAATAAATATTTAGTTTAATTACTCTTTGATCATTGTTTTAGTCCAAAAATGTTAAATTGATCCTCAAGTTTTTTTAGTCTCAATTTGGTCTAAACTCTTGAAAAATTGATGTAATTTGGTCCTTTTCATTAAATTTATTGAAGCAAATGAAAGATTTTTCACCAAAATTAACGTTGTTAATAAGGAAATTCTTTGTTGGTGTAATTAACATCATCCCAGTATCAATTTTAATGATAAATCATTGATTTGTTTTAAGAAATTTAACGAAAATGACCAAATTGTAAAAAGAAATTCAAAAATCGAAACCAAATTGAGATTAGAAAAAAACTAGAGACCAGCTAGAAAATTTTAGACAAAAAGAGAGACCAGAGAGTAATTAAACCAAAAAATATTTTTATTATTTATTATATTCAATTTGATGTTTTATTATCTATTAACATTAATTGTTGTGCTTTATAAAAGAAATAAAAAACTCATAATCTAATTTTTATCAATTTTTAAAATATACTACCTATAATTTAAAATTTTTTTAAAATTTCAAATATATATAATTTAAAAAAAATTCAAAAATATTTGGGGGGCCATGGCCCCTCCCAGCTCCTATAATAATCCACCTCTGGTTGAAGCCACACCTTATTGGATATTTAGGAAAGCTTCTAATGACACATTCCTAGTTGTACTCTCAAAACATTCTAAACTTTTCAAAAGATTTCTCCTCCTCGAGTCTGGGGCAAGTATACCACTCAACCTTCTTAGCATTCTCAACCTAATCACCATTGTCGAGCTTCTCGGCCTGCTCGGTGTTCTCAACGTTCTCGGTCTTCTCAACCTGCTACACCTACTCGACTTTCTTGGCATTCTCGATCTTCTCGACTTTCTCAACCTTCACAGTGTTCTCGGTCGAGAAACAAACCAACACTTAAAACAACTAAATGGAGAATAGATACCAAATCATGGTTAAGTTGTGATTAGGCCCTCCTTAATCACTAGAAGGGAAAATGACCAATAAGAAATGCTAAATAGATGAATACCCAAGGTAAAATGAGAGTTTTTCTCTAAACTCTATTTGCATATTTGAGAAAAACTATTGATACAATCCTAACTTGATTGTCAGAGTGTATTTGCAGGTATCCCCTCCACCCAAACGGACAAATGAGTGTAAGATATATAAGATGTTCTTAGCCAAGAATGGGGGTTGGTTGAATTGGATCTTTCTGAAAATTATGTTCAATTTTAGACTTAAAAATATCTTAGTTGAATTCAATTGAGCAAGTTTTTAGGAATCTATCATACATGGTACATAAATTTTAACCGATTAAAAATAGAATTAATAGATTGAAATCACTTAACAGAGAAGCACACAATGAGAACAATATAATAAATTACCACAATTACATAAAGATTGATTAAAATGATTTTCTTAAAGATTTTATCATAGATCAATTAAGAAAGAACAATCAAACCAATGTAGAAGGATTTTTATACTGGTTGACTCATAACAGAGCTATATCTAGTTAGTCAAGACACTCTTAGCCTGACTTTGTAACATCCTAGACGGCCGCATTTATTAAAAATACTTTCCTAAAAAGGTGAGAAAATTTCCAATTTTATTTCATAAGCACCAAAATATAAAATCCATGAAAAATTCCCCATACTGGCCCCTCTCTGGCTCTAACTATCTTTGTGCTCACCTGCATCAACATCTGCTCTCATGTAACAAATTACATGATGATCGCCAAACACACACATATAGGGTGAGCTCAAATAAAATGAACACAATATGCAATAAAATAACAATTTCAAACCCATGACCCTTATTAGAACCCCAACTCTTAAACTCGACTTTTAAATCTTCCTATGGATGCCTCTTGATTCTACACCCTTTGATGATTACATGATACTTGTTGTTATTATAATCTACTCGCCCCAACGCTTCCCTGATTTCCCTTTATCGCTTGGCGGCTCACCCCGTGCCGCCAGGTGCCACACTAGTAGCGTCACTACTACTGATTTTTGGCAATTTAGGACTAGTTCCAAGGAACCCAACACTCCACATGAAATCAATCATCATTAAAAATTCTTATTCAATTATAGCAACATGATTGATATGCAGTCCACACACCCACATGGCTTATGAATTCATTACACCATTTATTTGATCAAGTAAAACATACCATGTGAATTCCTAACACATCACAACTTGCACATAAAAATAATACTTAAACAACCCATTTTACCACACTAATTTTCAATCAATCATCCCAATTTGCACATCATAATAGTTCTTAAATTAGACAATATACCACCTCACAGTAGCAGTAAACTTACCACTTTTACACTCTATTAATTCCAATTATCACATAATCATACTTATACTTAATTTAATTACATAAATGTGTGTCCTTTCCAACACCTTTACCCAATTATCCAGTAATATACACAAAATTTCCCAGAGAATCCACCCCAACACCCCAACTCGAAACAAAATCAGAGTGCCTTTATGCACCTGATGTGTTGCCTGGCGGCAATTCATGTACCACCAGGCGGTGCTTACACATTTTGAGTTCTTCCTAGATTTTCCTGCACCAGTATGAAACCCCACTTCTAAATTATCAATTCGACATGCCTTTTAGTGCATCTTTAACAACCCGCCAAACTTATACTTTTCATGTTTGTTCAATTTAATATCATTATCATGAAATCGCGCACCAATCATAACCATAAACTATATTTCTTCATCCCCAATCCCAACATGAACCCTAATTCCCAAAATCATGCAAAGATTCATATTATAATCAACCAGAAATTCACTCGTAAGCATGCAATGATACCAAATTCACACCAAATACATAAGAGCTTAATTCAAACTTCCCAAAACAGCTAGAACGCACCAGAAAATATCAAGCTGAGCAACCTAGTTCATGTCGCTTGGCAGATGGCACACGACCATAGGAAAAACCCAGAAAATGGGTTCTAGAGCAAGCATCGCCTGACGGGTCTTCAATGCCGACAAGTGGTTTCTGGAAAAATCCAGAAACATGAACACTTATTAAATTTTGGTAGAATTCAGGGTTCACACACATTCCTTTCAATCCAGAATAATACAATTTAATACAAAAGACGAAATACAACTCCCCTAACTTGATAATCCTTGCTCCAATTGAAAATGAGAAATCCCTCTTGCACAACAATCTCTCTATCCTTTGTCTCCTCTCTAAAATTGCTCCCAACCCTTACAACACTCCCTACTTGGTGTCCAAAATGTACTCTCAATAGCTCTCACACTAAAGTGGTCTAAAAAACCGATCTTCAACAATAGTCTTAACTACACTTTAATTAGGTTTAATGGTAAAAAACGAAAATTTCATTAAAAAGAGTTTAATCGTTATTCAATGACCATTCTAAGATGGTTTTCCAGCCCTCCTAGCTTCCTAGACGACTAGGGTTTTCTGCTCCACCACTTTCATGCTAAAAAGAGATTTGGCAAAAAGAAAATTTATTTTACATCTACAAAGGTTTGAACACACAACCATGCAAATGTCAAGCCAATGCACAACCAATTCATGTTTCGTGATAATTCCTATACATCAAGGATTATATTATAACTCCACATTATCAAGCATATTATTATGAAAATAAGAAACAATTAAAATAACACACAGTTAACATATACAAGACTCAAACCCAAGTCCTTTCATAATAACCAAGTACTCTCAACAATTTAAGTTAGTACTATTCCATGCCATAAGTCCCCACATTAAATGGCATAAATATTCCCTTACCCCCATTTATATCAAATAATTATTTGTTTAATTATTTAATTTTTACGGGTCTTACAAACTTTCCACTATATCAAAAGTTTTACAAAATCCTTACAAGATCACACTTTTGACAAAACCAAAAACCACACCAAGATTCTAGAGTCCCACAAGAATCTAATTCAGCACAACAAGACTCCCACTTGTACATTTGGAATCACACTAGAAAAAACCTAGATACCTAAGAAAGACCAAACCTTGGTGGTTGCTCTCCCTGGCCAACCACAAGCTTTCTTTAAAGAGGAATGTTTGCAGCACTGTCTAATTAACAAAGTATGAGTTTTTTAGAGATTTCATAATGATTTCGTGATAAAAATGAATCTGTCATAGAACTCTCTAGAAAAAATAAGCTTTATAGTCTGTTAGTTAACACATTCAACAGGTTGATTGTTTGTTTAATTGATTTCACTTGACTTAGAAAAATCACCTAATTAAATGTATTTATACTAGAACTGTAACAACAAGCCAATTAACATGTTAAAAATTGATAACATCCTACTTTTTTGTGTTTTTATTTCCTAAAAACATTGTTTTAGTTGAAATAAATATGTGTTTGTCTTTAATTAGTTAGTTTTTATTGGTTGTTTAAGAAAATAAAGTTTTCATAAAAATGTGGTAAAAAGGTTGTTTATAGTAGTATTTTTTTGCCATAGTTTGTTCTTTTGGGATTTCCCCTTTTTATAATAAATCAACTTGTCAAGAAACCCTTACTTTTTGCTGAATTACGTTTTTGACCATTGACTACATTTATTTCTTATTGCAGATTAGTCCATGGTTGGTCAATGGAAGGCTTTGACGTAACTCTCCCCAAAATGCACGTTTCATTAAAAGTGGTCTAATCCATTTTGATTTAGGTCAAGGGAAGCACAAAAGGATCTAGTTGCTCCATCTTAAAGGAAGCCATGATGCATGATATTCTGATCCAAGAGAGGTTGAGGATAATTCATGATGGATGGAGACAATTTGAAGATCAAGATGATGAGATTGAGGCATGGAATTATCAACGAATGAAGGAGAGGATCATAGTAAATCAAGGGTGCAACAAAAGTAGTCTCAGGTTCAGATTCGGGCTATAAATGAGTGAGTTAGGCCAATCAAGTGATTCAGGTGATGTTTTTAGGGCAAGAACTAGGTTTCTATGGGGGGGACTCTAAGATTGGAGTGATGTTTTGAGAGCTAGGTTTTTAGTGTTCTGGTGTGCGAGAGAAAGTCATTTTGTAAGGGATTTTCTCATGTCCGATGAGCACAAAATGGCCAGGGGGATTGAGTCTCCTTTAGTGTGCTAGGTAGTTTCAGTTGTTCAACCATGAGCACAAAGTGGTTAAGTTTGTGCTGAATGAGATTCCCTACACCATTTTAATTTGTAGAACTCTCTCTTTACCTTATATTTTTTCTGATTTTCAATAAAATACAACAATTTAGTTCAATTTTGATTTACAACTTTTGTATTTTGGTTATTTAAAATATATTTCCTTCATGCTCTTACTATTAATCACTTTAATTTCCTTTATTACTTTACAATTTTAAATTGGGTGTTGTATTCTTGAATAAATGTTTTGACTATGTTCTAGAAATCTGCATGAATCATTATTTCCTTTTGGAAATCATGTTACCTTAACGTGGACACAATATATCGAGATGTGTTCTCAAGTGGACACAAATGATTGTATCTATTCTTAGTTTAATTGTTCTGTTAGTTGATTTATGTTAGGCATATATTATGTTTACAAACTCTACTTTGTTGCTTTATGATTCTCATATCAGATTTACTCCTTAATGTAGATAACTTTTATTTATACATTCTATTAATAGTTTTAATCGGTCACTTTAAGAGTCTAACATTGTTCTAACTCATGCATTGCATTTCAATTTCTGTTTAACATTATGAACTTGTTGAATGTAACGTCCCAATTAAATAGATAAATCCCATTTAATAAAACGCCACATACATAAATATCCAAAGATTACGAAGATTTGGGATATTAAGTACACAGTACCCCAAACATATCCATATTATATAAAAGAGGCCCCACACGGCCTAAAACAAAGTATACTGGTGAAATGGTTGTACTAGGTCTTGTACAGACAAGAGAATCATAACTAATAAATCCTTCAGCAATGGGCCCCATAGTGGGCCCAATACCTGTCCAGTCCATCAAGCTGTAGCATTTCTATCATCATTACCACTACCAAGGGTTCTCACATCTACTCACATCAATAAAATTGATTATCATCACAATAGAGGAAACCACACATAACATACAAGCAAGCGAAAGGGTAAGCTAGTGTAAAGAAATGTTATATCAAAACAGTCAACATGCAGTTTCACAGTCAGACACAAATAACAGACTTTCACACATAGATTACCAACTCATTAGAGACCCCAAGACTTGACTATCCAGATACGTAAACTGAGGTACCACCACAAGGCAGTAGAATTACGTCCTAGCAATGAGGCGTCACCACGAGGCCTTCACGGAATTACACCCTTACAAGAGGCACCACCACGTGGCCTTCATGGAATTACATCCTGGCCTTGAGGCACCACCACGATACTCGCGTGGAATTACGTCCTTATGTTGAGGCACCAGCATGAACTCTCACTACGAGGTTCATGGAATTAAGTCCAATAGGTGAGGCACCACCAGGGACTCCCATTAGGAGGGTCCATGGGATTACGTCCGACAGATGAGGCGCCACCAAGAGCTCTCGCTACAAGAGTCATGGAATTAAGCCCTACTCACACTTTGTTCATGTTTCACCACCAATCAAAAAGTTCCCTTAATACTAATATCATGTATAACAACCAATCATACAACTCATGCTTTTCAATTCATAGACCATGAAGCAACATATCATTTACATCACGACCTCATATATTACTCAAGGCACCATCCCTCAAACTTTTGTAGTAAAGCATTCAAGTCAGGCAAACAATCAACCATAACATTGGCCATTCAAGTTATAGCACGAAACCTGCCTCAGCCTCGCTCAGGCGAGAGATCCTCTCGTTCAGGCGAGCCCTTTCTCGGCTAGGCGAAAGCTCGAGCAGTGAAACAGTGGCTCCTACGGATTCTCGCTCAAGTGAGTCCCCTCTCGCCTAAGCGAGATTACACTTTGCTCAAAAATGCAGACGAGTCACCTAAGCGACCATTCGCGTAGAATAGTTTGGGCGAGCTTCTGTTAGTCTCACCTAGGCGAGGCATGCTCGCTTGGGCGAGAAAACCAGTGTTCGCCACTGTTTCTTCATACAACAGTCACACATACACCAAACCCAAAAGCCAAACGACATTTTCATCACATCACAGTAGTATATAATCCACAAAATCATACAATATCATTAGTGCAAGCAAAAAACAAACTAGACACATGGACCCTAGCTTCCGTTACCTAGAAATAGCTAGAGGAAGGGTTTGACTCCAACAGCAGGGACGCAACAGTTCTAGGGACCAACGAACAAGCTGGAACAGAAAAGCAGAGCGAGTTTTTAGAATGGTTCACCACGAAACCCTAGCTAGGAACACGAGCATACGAACGGAAAATGAATGAGAAAGTTGTAGAATACTTACACGAATCAAGAAGATGAAGCTGGGTTCACTGGATTGAGATTGGGGTTAAACCCTAGCAGAGCTCTTGGAGAGAATAGGGAGCGTGACGGCTGCGTTTTCTATAAAGTAAAAGGAATGGATGAGACTAGGGCAGATTAGGTCTGAATCCTCTTCTTGGGCCAGCCCTTAGGCCCAATTGATTGGGGCAGCCCTTACAATAAAAGGCAAAAAATAAATGGGCCTTACATTGAATCCATTCATTAGCATTCATGTTAGGGGTTCACGTAAGCCAAAATTATTGTAGCTTGAATTGTAGTTTGTGTTTGCTATTATAAATATTGCATTTCTAGTATTTTATTTTCCTTTGCACTTTGCATCTGTATTGTTTGATTAAATCCAATTCCTATTTCATACTAGAATTAGTTGAATCTACATTCTGCATTGACCTCTATGAATTGATTATCCTATCATAGTCTAGAGTGTTGCCACCAAATGGTTTTATACGTGTTCTCATATAGTTTCAGCAACATTTATAATTCCATTCATTCACCACCATGGGCCATATGCAATTCAAATCACACCATCTTAGATTATTTTAGGTCATCTTTGAATCTGCACTCCACGACAATAAGTTCTGCATTGAATCAAAATTTCTAGTGCGATAAGACTGTGTCCTTGGCAAATGCATTGCATCTAAATATAAGCTAAATTCGATTGTTGCTGTAATTTGACTCTCAAATTCTGCTAGGGGTTTTATGTACACAAGTAGCTAGATTAAATGTCCAGAGTTAGCTTTTAACTTTGTAGCTTTGCATCAATTCACATGTTTCGTAGTTTTGTGTAAGCACTACATACTGCATAACTTTGGAATGTGTCATGGGGTTGGATACTGTAAATTTTCATGAATATCTTTGCTTCTTGCACCAGTTTTGCATCTTAAGTTCATTTCAGTTTGCACTAATTAGACTTACGATAGGTTCTTACATTCCTTAGATGATTATGCATATGCTTAACTAGCTCATATCACGTTTTCATTGCATTAGTGTAAGTATTAAAATGGATGAAATTCCAAGAAGGAAGGGTTGAATTGGTTAGTTAAAGCCTATGTTGACTTTTAAAGGCCTAAAACAATTTTCTATTGAATCAAATCAAACACAAAGTATGGATGCAAACACTCATAGACTGGACACTTTCAATTGATCAAAAGTAAAGATAGTTGGACGATTTCATTAAATAGATACAATATTGATAGAATCAACAAATTAAATAAAAAAAATAGTCGACTAAAATACTGGGAAAATTGCATAAATGTGAATTTGTTATTTAAGATAGGAACATATTGAAAGATCAAACAAGATTGATTCCAATGAGTGATACAAAAATGAGAAAAACTTCAGATTATGTTATATCACACAAGAATGTCAAAAAAATGGTTCAAATCAAAATTCTTTAATGTGAAATACAAGTGATGAGAGATAGGGACAAGAACAATGCATAAGATTTATGTATTGGTTCACTCAAAACTAAGCTACATCAAGTTTGATGTAACCCCCTTAAGGCTCAAAGCTTGGGCCATTGGCTAGGCCTATTCCTTTTATTTTCTTTATTTTTTTAATTAAATAAATGTGTTCTAATTTGGTTAGTTTTTAAACATTGTAGCCTAGCTATGCACTCATAATTGAGTGCTCCATTTTATGGGCTTCCAATTAAGTCTACAACCCATTTCCATTGCAAGTGGCAACCAACATTTTTCTTCAGCAACATCAACGTCAATTGGGCCTACACGTAGTAGCCAAATTTCATCAAGCAGAGCCCAATATCCATCAACACGTGGTTCACTTCAATTTTCATATTTTGCTTCAGCCAAGTGATGTGTCCTCGCTTATTTCAATCAACACGGATGCTTCAACTGCTTGAGCCTGCAACCAACAGCCTAACTTCATTTCATGATACAAATTTCCAAACAAAGGGTCCATGGTTGAAGATAGGTGCAACTAGGGTTCGTTCCATTTTTTCAGTAACATGATGCCTTCCTATCACACCTTCCAGCATTGTCTTCTATTAGGGCTTATTTCTCCCGTTACTGCGTTAATCCTTAGCTGTTAGGAATTGTTGGCCAATTTGTTTCCCTTTCTTGCGCCGTTAGGATGTGGTTAGATGGCATTTTGTCTTTCCTTCCATTTTTTCGGTTGCCCTTCTTCTATAAAGGGCAAGGCATCATTTTTAAACAATTAGCTTAGATGAATAATATTGAGGTTTAATCCCTTTATTTGTTAGCTCACCTCCCTAGTAGAGGATTTCTCCTCCTAGGGTTACCAAAATAGTGAGAGTTCGCGAGTTCCCCATTGGAACTCCATTCAAGAGTGAATCAATCTCCCATTGTGAGATCAATCGAGTCTTCCATTGCATTTTTCAGTCGATTTCACCGAACAATCGACACCTGGAGACCGTTTCGATCATTCCCCATCGAATGGAGCAAGTTTTCGGCGATTAATGGTGCCGACGGCCCCGCCAAGTGGTCTTCAGAGCCAATCGGTTCTCGGAGGTCTTCAAAGACAAGTATTCTTCATCTTATCTAGTTTTCTTCTTCTTATGTTTGAATCTGTCTTGTTCATGATTGTTTGATTTGCTTCTCTGTTGATTCTGTGTTGAATCTGTGTTATGTTTTTTCTTGCTGAAAATGATTCAAAATTCGTTGATCAAATCTTCCTTGAATCAATACAGTGATGTTGAACTGTCTTAGGCTTCTATTATGTCATTCAGTGCATGTCCGTAGGTTCTTTCATTTTTTTTACCTAGTTTTGAATTTTAAAATCTTTGTTTTGTCTTAGGTTTTGTTTAATTCATTTTCTATTTCATTAATTCTATAGACGTTGTGGCAAATTTGTGTGTTGTTTTCTATTGTAGTAGAGTTGTTCTATATTATTTTTAGATTCCTGTTGTATGTTTCGTGGTTGAATTTTCTATTAGATCATTAGCAAATTGTTCTGCAGTGCCTAATTTTCACTGATCGTAGTTGATTCTGCTGTTCCTTGCTGCTATTTTCCATTCATTATTACTTGTTATTCAAATCTTTGATTGAGTCTTTGTTTTAATCATTTTGCTGGCCAAGGATTGGTCCTGACCGAAGCACCTATTAAGTATTCCACCACTATGATATCTGATTTGTATCAGAATATCTATGTGGAAACTCAAGCTTGGTCATGTGAATGCATAGGCTGTGTTAGCATCTTGTCTTGAGCCATTTGTATTCATTTATTGAGTCATGTTTCGCTATTGATATATGCTTTTTGGTGCTATTTCTCGCTTCGTATCTTTGATTCAGTTTGGGCGTTGCCTCAGGCTAGCATTCACGGGTTTTAGTTTCTGTTTTGGCCGATTCTATTTTATTAGATTTTAAGTCTTCATCCTGTATTAGTTCATGTTGATGTTATGTTGCACTGACAACTTGCTTGAGTACAGCTGGTGCTTTAATCTTTTATTCCAGTATACATTCGATGTTTTCTTTGACTAAGAATATGTGTTGCTTCTTTTGAGGCATAGATATTTTGGGGGCTGGACCAAGAGAACTCATAGCCAGAAGATTAATCCAGTCACGCATAGTTCTTTTATTCTTGTGTTGCTTTTGTTTTGTATCACTGACTTTGTGTATTTTTCTTTTCAATATGCTTGCTGTTTTTATTTCATTTGGCTTAGGTGGGAAAATGCTTTAGAACAATCCCATCCTTAGCAAAGTTTGTAATAATTTAATCTCGTAGTGTGAGGTTCAAGGGGTTCCAAAGGCCACTTGCATCTTCACTTAGGTATTAATTTTCGTCTAGTTTATGTTTTCAATCTTTATGTTTTCTGTCTTTATGTTTTAAATGTGCCGGTTCTGTGTTCTGTGTGTGATTTTTATGTTTAAACTTTCTATTTTAGGTCACCGTGATATCTAGGTGCAAGTTCTTTTACCACCTAGTTGACCTTTCTTTGGTCATAAGTTCATACACACTGTTTTTCACACAATCTGTTTTGCTTAGAATTTTATTGAGAAATTTTGTGAAAGTTGTTTAGAGATCTCTGGCTAGGAAAGGCTTGGTTTCTAAGCTTGTCCAAGAGACTCACCTCCCTTTCCTGCGAGTTTTTCTAGATCACTTTCACTCCATTTTCTCTTTAGAATTCTTGAACTATCTTGTGAAAAAAACTTGTTTTGATAAAAGTGTTTTCCAAAAATTGTTTGCAAATGAGTTTTCCTTACAGTAGTGTGCATTTAGGTAGGCATAATAGTGTGCATTTTGGTAGGCATAGTAGTAATGAGTTACATCATACCATTTATAGTGACATTCCATTTTTGGGGAAGATATAGGACCAATATCATTTAGAAATTGGATGTGGGATACAGAGAAATTGGTACAACCATTGTTTCGTAAATTTAGTCAATTTGACATTCTTAGGCATGTTACTTCTAGGCTTATAGGATGTGCATCCGAGTAGTGGCAAAAGAGACAGTCTAGAGTGCAAAAGGGGAGATACTCGCTCGCTCAAAAACTGAGCTAGTCGCCTAGGCAACTTTTCGCGTAAGAAGGGTTTGGGCGAGTCCCTATCCATCTCGCCTAGGCGAGACTGGCTCGCTTGGGCGAGATTAGCAGGTCTCGCCACTATTTTTCTGCAACAGTCACCCACCTCAAAACCAGAACAAAGCATTTATACATTCACAATTAACATATCATCGCATCAACCATAAGAACTCGAAATAACAACCAACAACATGGAAACCAGTAATATAGTAGTAAGCCAGAGCTTCCCTACCTAGAAATGGGTTCGTACGGGACTTCGACCCTGAACCAAAGAGCATAACAGCTCTAGAACGAGACTCGTAAACTGGAACAGCGGATAAAAATGAGTTATTACAGAGTTTCCAACTGTGACTACGAAAACTATACTAGACAAAGGTGGTAAGGATTAAAAGATACTTACGTGAGCAGAACTATGGCCAAGCTAAATGTGAATCTGAGGAACTCTGGAACCCTAGCAGAAGACGGCAGCATCAACAACTTTAGGAGGTGTGGTTTCTATTTACGAAAAGTGAGCATAGGTTAGGGTTTGGGGCAGACTAGGTCTGTTTTCCCTGGGCCAGCCCTAAGGCCCAATAGTTAAGGCAACTCTAAGAAAAAGGGGCAGAATGAAAAGTGGGTCTTACATTCTCCCCAACAACAAAATTTTCGACCTCAAAAATAAAGACTCACCAGTTAAACAGATGGGGGTGTGATCTCCTCCTATCCTCCTCCAATTTTCAAGTAGAGTCACCCGTCCTTCGATCCCATATGACTTTGACAAGACTGACCGTCTTCCCTCAGCGTTCCTCAACTTTGCTATCTTCTAACGCGATGGGTGGTACTTCCACATGTGGCACTAGCATTGACACGTGGCACAATTGTGACTTGACACGTGGACCATTTTTTGAAATTAAAAAAATTAAAAAACAATAAAAAAACCAGGAGCTGACACGTGGCATGTACTGTTCAAAAACGTTAACTATTTAAACACCGTTAGTGAAAAGGACCAAATTGACCACAATTTGACGAAAATGAGGACCTAATTGAACATAAAACTAAAATAGGGACGAAATTGAATAAAATCAACAAAAATAGGGACCAAATATATATTTAAGCCATTTATTTATTACACGCATTTTTAATTTGATGTGGTATTTAAATGCTTTGGATGTTTATTTATCACGTTTAGGTAGTATGATGTAGGTATCTTAAGTATACTTAATAAAAAAGAAGAAGTTAAGTTATTTGTGTTCTATGTGTGATTATGGGTGATGGAGTTAGCTATCAGCAAGGGTATCCTGAAGCGCTTGGTGGCGTAGTTGTGGTGTTGAACTTGGACCAAGAGATGTTGGATAGTGTCATGAGCGGGTTGGTTTATGACTAGTGATGAACACACGATTAATATGAGCGGGAAGGTTCATATTAATGATGCTTTCATGTGAGGATACGAGCGGGAGGTTCATATGTACCATGCTCACACTTGAGGACTGTTGCGAGCAGGGAGGTTCACAGCTGTTAGATCACGTGTGTTGAATTACGAGAGGGGAGGTCCGTAGCGTTGGACTACGAACAAGGAGGTTCGTAGAGTTTGACTTCGAGTAGGGAGGTTCGTAGAGGCAAGACCACAAGCGGACATGTTCATGGAAGCATATTATATCCTGGGTCCATGGTCAAGTAATTGTGTGTTGGAAAACCTAAGGGCAGTAAGGTTTCTTGGCTAAGTATTAACTGAAATAAAGGGTTTTAGGATGAGTCTTTATTTTATGAAATTATAAGTTTATATTGTTATAAGCTCACCCTTTCTATTTGTGTTTGGCGATGATCATGTGACTTGTCACACGGGAGCATATGATATTCCAAGTGATGCTAGTGATGCCTAGAGACAGAGAAAGGGCTAGCATGGGATTTTTGGCTAGTCGTATAGTTTATGTTTGTTTTTTAAAAAACAATTTAGTCGATTTATTGGAACTTGTAGTACATTTACGATTTGACTTATTTAAATTTGAGTGCGTTGAATAATTTTCAAATTTTCCCGCGTTTGGGAATAAATAATTGTGACATTTGAATTTCAATTATAAATTATTTGTTTTATTTAAGTAATTTCCAGTATGGACGTTACATTTCATGCCCACATTAGCTATTTAAATGAAATCAACACATAGAATTATTAAATAAACAGGCTAAATATGTCAGATCACATTTCATGCAGACATTAACTATTTAAATGAAAAGCAAGACATGGAATTATAAGATTGACATGCTAAAAATATATCAGATCACATTTTTCATATCTAATATTCCGAGGTCAGTTCTTAGCTTGTTAAACCTATCATGAGTTAATGGTTTAGTGAATAGATCAACCATATGATTTTTAATTTTAACAAACTTAATTTCGCAATCACCTTTTAATACATAATCTTTTATGAAGTTATGTCTTATTTCAATGTTCTTGTATTTAAAGTGTTGTATAGGATTCTTAGTCAGGTTGATTGCACTAGTGTTATCACAATAAAGAGGTACATTTACCAATGTAACTCCATAGTCCAAGAGTTTATGCTTTAGCCATACAATTTGAGCACAACAATACCCCAGTTGCAATATACACATATTTGTTTCGTATTGTTCCATGATATGAAACTTGAGCCAAGTAGGTGGCATATTCCACTTATGATTTTCCAATCCAATTTGCAACTTGCAAAGTCAAAATCTAAAAATCCATTTAGGTTTATCTTAGAGTTACATGGATGCCATAATCCAACATTTATTGTCCCTTTTAGATACATGAGGATCCTCTTTTCAGTTTTATTATGTAATTCCCTTGGATTCGATTGAAATCTTGCACACATGTACACACTGAGTTGTATATCAAGCATACTTGCGGTAAGATAAAGGAAAGATCCAATTGGCCATCTGTATTTTATTACATCAATTTGCTTTCTAGCTTCATCTGAAACCATGTAACAATTTGTGGCTATAAGGGTGACAAATTCTTTGCAATTTTCCATGTCAAACTTTTTCAAAAGCTAAATACATTATTTTGACTAGCTTAAAAATGTTCATTTCTCAAGCTATTTGACTTGCAGTCCCAAAAAGTAGGACAACTCACCTATCATGGACATCTCAAAATCACCCTACATGACTGCAACAAATTCTTCATGCAAGGAGTACTACAAGAATCCTTCACTATTTAAGTTCAACTTTACAAACCTTGATTGATCACCAATCATGTGCTTGAACACCCATTATCTAGGTACCACCAATCTTTCTTATCACTCTTTATGACTTGAAAAACAAATTTACATTACATAGTGCCCTTAATAGGTCAGGTCCAACATGGTTAATCCTTTCTTGGTCCTTTTTTGATCCATTTCAAATATCCCTTAGGACATCATACTTTCGTGCACTGTAGTTTTAGAAACATGACTTTTTCTCAAATAATAATTACAAGATAAGAAATATATATCACTTTGTTTCCTATTGGAAAAGAAAATAGCAAACTTCTTGAATTTCTTTTCACTAATGGAATTGTAGCCAATTCCATCCTTTCAAAACACACAACATGGAGAGCCAAGAACAACTTCTAAATTTGCTTTTCCTCTTGTGAATCTTGCATAGATTTTTTAAAATTATTCGACTTGCTTTCTAAACAAAACAGTAGTAGTCATTGTTGACAATCCCTTGATTCTGAGATGGTCATGACTTTAGGTTGCGAATTTCTCTCAAGACACTTCAAGACCTTGATCAATTTACTTTTCCAAATCTGTGAGATGGTTAACAATGTGTGTTAACCTTTTATGGACTTCATATATGGATTCACCTTGCTGCATCTTTAACCATTTATACTCTTGTATTAATGCATGCTTCCTAACCCTCTTCACATCATTGCTTCCTTCATGTGTAACTTCAAGCTCATCCCACATATACTTTGCACTATTGCATTGAGAAATTCTGAAAAATTCATTCATATTCAATTCTGATGTTAGAATGTTCTTAGCTACATAATCATTTTGAGCTTTCTTCTTCTCCTCTTTTGTCCAAAGGTTCCAAGGCTTGTCAACCTGATTATCAATATCTTTAAAAATGAATAATCCATTCATGATAACTTTCCAAATTCCTTGGTTAATATATTTTATAAAAATTTTGTTGCGAATTTTCCAAACTGATAGTTCAAACCACTAAACATAGAAGGCTTATGTATATAGGCACCTTTTGCAAAAGGAAGTTTGTTTTCAAACATTTCAAAAAAGTTTTAGGATCAAACTTGATTAACTTTCAAGAACTCGCTCTTTATACCATATATAAGATATAAAAGATGTTTTTAGCCAAGAAGAGGGGGGAGGGGGGGGGGGGTTGAATTGTCTCTTTCTTAAAATAAGGTTCAATTTTAGTCTTTTAAAAAGTCTCATGTTTGAATTCAATTGCCCATGTTTCTAGCATTCTATCATACCTGGAACATATATTTTAATTGATTAAAAACATAATCAGCACATTAAAATTACTAAACAATGAAGCATACACTGAGATCAATATAATGAAGTTGAAAAATTGGAGAAATTATGCAAAAAATATGCACAAAATACAATTAACACAAAACACTAATTTTATCAAACTAATGTAACACCCATTTCAATATATCATGTGTAATTAAAATAGAAAACCTCACAAATATTTTATGTTGGAATCTACTTGTCAAAATTTTTCGTTTAAATCAAACTTTATTCTCCAAAATAAAACATCACGTAACTCAAAACAATTTGGTATAAGTTGTCAAGGAAAATTAATACAAATATTTTGAAATGAAAATAACTCTCAAAATAGACAACATTTACATCATAGCCCAAAACTAGTTTACAAATTCTTTTAAATAAAACTCCCAAGTCTTGTCCACGAGCTCCTCACAACTAAGCATGTTCTCCAGCATCTGTATCAACATCTACTCTCGTATAACACAAATTATACAATCATCGTATGTGGAAACCACAACCACAAACACACAAGGGTGAGCTAACCATGTAACACAACACATACTACATATATATCAGCACCCAACTTACCTAGCATATCACAATTTATGCCTAACCTCAACCAAGACAACAACCAACACATGTTCCCGAAACCACAACATTTGATCATGCACATATTACTATCAAGTAATATTAAACAATATTCCATTCTCTCATGACCAACACCACTCTAACTTTTTTGGCAACAATGCCTCTTGGAAAGTGTCTTTCCCCTACTATCCATTAACTTATAAACAACAACTTTACCCGCTCGTCAAAGCATTGGGTAAGAGCACTCTTGCTAAGCTCATGACAAATCGTGTGGTTGAAAGAAACCCGTTTACACTAACTTAGCAAAGCCCTATGGGTAAAAGAACCACCTTGACTTCACGGTTATCAAAGAATTAATATTGTCCAATCATATATGTAGACACGTACATATCATATCATATCACATAATCAACCATACATCAAATAATCATGTCCAAACATCCAATATACTACAAACAAGGACCTATCACCATTTATCACAACAAAAGTATCAATACAATGCAACCAGAAAAGCAATAATAGTGCGTGGGATATATCTCAAACTACAAAGCTTCAAACGAAGATCACACAGTTAAACTAAAGAATAACATGTTATCGATCAACTCTCAAAATTCCAGCTTAATGAATCAGGAAATTCAATTTTTCCAAAATTGCTCAGACAAAAAAAAAATGCACTCACCCAACGCCCTTGCCATTCGCCCAACGAACACACCACTCATCACGTAGCGACCAATTCGCCTAGTAACCACTGATAAATCTCTTGTCTCCTATAGATTCAATCAAACTCGATTTCCTCACTAATACTACTTGATATAGCATAGTGGTTCCACCAAGGATCAATCTAAATGATAGGCAAAGCGTAAGACCTGAGAAAATTTAATAAATAAATAAATAAATATTTATTTAATAAATGCGAGGGTGGGAATCCCTAAGGTAATTAATGTGGAGATAGAAGACAAGGAACAATACTAGCTCAAGTGGTTGATAATACTTGGTTATGATGAGAAGATTTAGGTTCAAGTCTTGTGTATGCCATTGGAGTGTTAATTTAATACTTTTATTATTTTAATAATATGCTTGACCATAGGGAGTGATAATATAATGATAGATGCATAGGAATTACCACGAAACATGATTTGGTTTGTTGGTTGTGCATTGATTTTATAATTGAGTTGTTGTGGGTTTGAACCTTGGATAGTATAATTTAGCCTTGACTTATTCGTGGTTTATTATTTTTTTGGATTTCCCTAGGTAGGGAAAACCTAGAAACCCTAGTAGCCAATGGAGAAACCAAAGAGGCATGGAATAATCAGTTACAGTGCAATAATTGTTAGAGGAAGGAGAGTTGGGAGTGTGGAAGAGTGGAATTTCGTGTGGGCTAATGGGGAGAGTTCTGGAGGGCACAAGAACGTGAGAAAGAAAAGTGTAGAGAGAATTTTCTGCAAGGGTTAAAGAAGGACTTGGAGCTAGATCAATTATGGTCCAAAAAGGACTTTAGGATTCCCAATTGGAGCAAGGAATACAAGGTAAGGGGAGCTGCACCTAATTGTTTAAATCATGAATAATGCATTTCTTGAAAGGGTTAAGCCTGGGTGTTCTTATTCTCCTCCAATTCTATCTATTTTTTGCGTTTCTAGATTTCTGCCCCGAACCGCCTGCGACAACCAAGGTCCACCAAGCGACGCGAGTGTGTAGTGGTTTATGAATTTTGTTATCTTCTGTGGTGATGCGGGTTGTGCTGAATAATTGATTCTCTTCATCTTTATGAGTAGTGATTGATATATGATGTTAACAATGCCATTGTTTAATGATGATTGGGTATTTTCATGAGTTCACGAACATGAGAGTTAGGAGGTTAGGAATGATTTTTACGAAACCATACAGTCCTAGATGAATATGATGGAATGGTGTATTGATATAGTATTTTAAAATATAATCTTGAAGGGGGGTGTATTGATATAGTATTTTAAAATATAATCTTGAAGGTATGGAAGTAAGAAAGAATAAGGATGATTGACGCAGGAAAGCATATTGGTAGTAAAAATAACTTGAAGTTTTATATTTTAGATGTATTATTAAGTAATATAATTTTTATTTTATAATATAACGTAAGTTGGGTTATTAAAATAATTATTAATCATATCCTGGGCACATTGGAGGTTTTTGGGATATAAGAATTATTGATCCGAAAATAAATTGAGACTTTGTTCCTTGCATAAGAAGTGAGGCGTATAACATATTTAATAATATTTGAATAGAAAGTTTGTATTGGTTAGTATATAGCATAAGAAGAGATTGATCATTTCACGGTGGAGGATTCCTTTTATTAATATGATATGTACAAATTTTGGTACTATTATAATACCTAAAGAATATAAACGTTAATGTTAGTTTTACTTTGGTGGTTGCATTAGGTATTTAGCAAATACTTACTAGATGCACTTTATTTTTCATAGACATATGTGAAAATGTTTTTCTAGAATCAAGGATTTTGGATTTATTCCTTTTATTTTTATTTTATGTCAATATTGGTATGCAGTGATAACATGTAACGTATAAATGAATTTGGTATGTAGTAATCTTGTAGTAATTAATTTTTTTTAGCGAAACAGTTATAAGATCACTTTTGATATCAAATGTAGTTTTAAATAGTTTATAACTTTTTTTTTCATATTGTTTTATGGTTAAATATGGGATGTTTAGATTATTTTGGTACAATTTTGTTGGTTGATATTATATTTTTATTGTGTTTTAGGAATATTACATTAAAGATAATATAATATTAAATATTACAATTTTATTGTACTAAGGTTAAGAGAACATTATGATATGAATCGAGAGCATTGGTAATATTTATTTTATATTTTAAAGTCAAACCTTAGTTACGTGGAAGTGACATAACTTATTAAGTGTATAATATGTAAAGGTTATAAGGTTGAGATGTATAAATCATATGTTACATATAGTGTTTTTGCGGATAGAGAAAGTAGTTTGTTTTATTTACGTAACGTGGATGGATTTGCTATTTTGTGATTATTTTATCATTTTCATGTATTTTGGATGTGATATCATGGATACGTGTTTGAGTCGTTAAGGTGTTAATACATGTGGTGAAGTGTTAAACTAGAAGTTGTCACGCTATTGATGTAGTGCTTGGCGGCACAGACTGGACTGCTAAACGATAGGAGTAACCAGGGAAGTCCCTGGAGCGCGTAGCGCCTGGCGGTTCACTATTCACCGCCAGGCGACAACCACTAAAATAGTGGGTGTGGAATTGCTTGGTGCTTGGCAGTGAGAGGTGCCTGCTAGGCGATCAACAGTGAAATTTTCCTGGTGACGCTTAGGTAGTGCCAAGCGATAGCGTAGGGACAATGGTTGTTTTTATTGCGTCTTGCATGGCTTGTTGTGTTTGTCCTTATTTGGGATATGCTTAATTGTATCACGAGCGGGTAGGTTCGTGATTGCTGATGGAACATGTGGTTAATATGAGTGGGGAGGTTCATATTAATGATAATCTCGTGTGAGGATACGAGTAGGGCGGTTTGTATGTTCCGTGCTCACACTTGAGAGTTGCTACGAGTGGGAAGGTTCGTAGCTTGATGGATTACAAGTGTTGGACTACGGGCGGGGAGGTCCGTAGAGTTGGACTACGAGCGGGGAGATTAATAGAGGTTGGACCACGAGCGGACAGGTTTGTGGAAGCATGATATATCCTGGGTCCATGGTCAAGTAATTGTATGGGTAAATGGATTAGTAGTTTCATATGTATAATGAGACAATGATCTGAAATCCTTGGGTATCGAGTGTTAAGATTAAGCAATTTAAATGAAATAAAGTAGTTTGGAGTGAATCTCTATTTTATTAATTGTATATTTTTTTATTGTTGTGAGCTCACTGTTTCTAAATGTGTTTGGCGATGATCGTGTGGCTTGTCACACGAGAGCAGATGATGTTCCAGTTGATGCTGGTGACGCATAGAGACGGAGAGAGGGCTATCGTGGGACAAATTTGAATGGATGAATTGAAACAAATCCTTGTGAACAACCACAAGTCACTAGTACAATAGTATAAAAACTGTAAGAACAGTGAAGAAAATGTAACAATGTTGGTTTTGCGATGGTGAGTGGAGATGATAAATGGTTTGTGAGAGTGAATGTGTGAAGTCTGGTTCAAATGGATGAATTTTGGTTGTCTCTATCTCTCTTGCAGAATGGTGCCTAGAACTATTTTTTTTAGCACCCAGACAACCTATTGCAAGTCACACAACTACTTTTAACTAACAAAGCTAACTATTTTCCTACTAACTACTTCTTATTCTAACTTGTAACCTAGGTGACAGTTCTTCCAGCAGCTGGATAGGACTATAATAGGTTGAATGCATAGTGTTTGGTGTTATCTTCGACTCTAGAACCTGTTGTAAAGGGTAAGCACAAGTAGTTGGCTAAAAGCAGCTCTAGTTCCACTTCTCCAAAAGGCTTTCACATGCTAGGCCTGCTTTCCACTCGCCTATTTGGCATGGTCCATATCATTCAGCAATCCTCCTTAGTTAAAAATAGCTTCAACACCAGTATTTCTGCAATTTAAGACCTAAAGAAACAAGTTAGAAAACACAATGCAAAGTTATGCTACAACTAAATCACCTAATTAAACCAAACATGCAAAAATGACATCCAAGAGTTCCATGCATTCTTTGACTACTTTTCAACCATCTTAAGGTCATCACAAATGTATTTTAATATCCTAAAAATTTCCCCACAAGTGCCATCTCAATTGGAATTTAAAAAGCAAAAAGTCAACTCTTGGTCAAACTTTGGTCAACATTTACACCAAAAATTCAACTCGACCAACTTCTTAGCACTTTGGTTGGATCAAGCTTTTATCACAACTTTCTTTAGACATTTGCAACTTCCCTTGATCACTATATCTGCATCAAACTCCAAAAACCTCAAATGTGAATGTTAAGCACACCAAATCCTATTTAAAAACACCTAAAACTAGACTAAGATTAAACCAGCTCTACTTCTAAACCTTAATATCTAAACTAAGACTAGGGTAAAATGCTCCTACCTATTCATGAACCTATATCACGTATTGAACTAAGCCTAACTATTGGTACTCCTAATGACTATGCTATAGAATGCATTAAAAACACCTAATTAGACGACTTCAGTAAAACTAGACTAAAATCCTAGTTAGACTATTTCTAAGCTAAAGACTCCTAATTAACCACTTAAACCTACCCAACACAATGCAATTGGCTAAGAAAAACTCTAGAGATAAGGAACTTATCAACCACTTTGTTTCGCAATTCTCTGACATAAAACAACCTAGTCACTCGTCCAACGACTCCTAGTCGCCCAACGACTCCCAGTCGACCAATAGCCACTTTGGTTCTTAAAATCACTTCCAGGACATGAAAAATAGCAAGAAAACATCACTAATTATGCACAAAATACATATTCAACATACTAAGCATTCAAAACATGCACAAAAATGAAATACCAACCATCCCATATCATTCCTATCAACCCAAAAACATAAACACATCATGGAAAACTCTTATACCAATGTCCTAATGTTCCAACATACACATCTTGAAACCACAAGAACAATACTACACATATTTACCTCACGTATTTTAATAAAACTTACCAAAATCATTCACCACATATACTCACATTGCCCCATAACATTCTACACGTAACAATTTGGCACATAAATTCATAACCATTCAATTGTAACTTCATGTTCACAACATCAAATTTTCAATCTTAAAGCACCAAACAACCGGCAACAACCACATGCCTATAATTAGTACCATAACCTTCTTTCAACATGAACATGGACTATAATTAAATACTTACCTCTTACAACCAAAACCATCCATTCCACTTTCCCACCACACCTTTGATGTCCAAAACAAAGTATTCTCCAATACCACCAAAAATATATTTCATGACCACAAAAAAAAAAATTATCCTTCATACCAATTACACCAACACCATGAACTTCTCATCATATCAACATATAAAATAAGAAAAGGAATTATGCTCTACCACCAAGAATTATTCAACATGCCAACATGAACAATCTAAAAATATATATAATTTTTGCATGAAACCTAAACTTTCCTATGAACATAAAAATTCCATTGAGCCATAAAATTCCCAAATTTCTCTTGCATCAATATTTTCTCAAAATTTACAAAAACCAAAAAAAAAATACTTGTAATAGGCTTTTAACCCAACCAATCATGTCATCATCATATCCTTATTCCGCCATATATTCATCCATAGAATAAATTAGATGGCCCCAATATTGTGAACATCAAACATATCTTATAATTCCAATTGTAATCATTTTACAGGAAAACAAACATAGTTTACCTTACAAATTCCATATTTTTCCCTTCAAAATATTTTTATGCAGTTAACCAAAAAATAATGAGGACAAGGCTAAGCACCCCTTATGCCCAAACTTAACCCCTTAATATACAATTCACCATTCCATAAATCAATTTGCAACCACTGCTCTGCATATAAACAAGAGAAAGGTTTAGCAACCTTTACGCCTAAACATAACCCCTAAATGTACATTCACCATACTATAAATCAATTTGCATCCATTGTTTTGTACACACTCAAGCAATAACAAGATAAAATTTTAACACCCCTTACCTGGAATTCTCCTAATAAGAACACTTTGCCTTTGCTCTAACTAAAATTTCAGCTCTTTCTCGTTCACCAGGCACATGTTGCCTCCCCCTCCTTATAGACCTAAATTTTAACATAGCAAAATAATCCTTTTATTTTCCCTTAAGCCAACATAAAAAAAAAAAAAGTGGCTTGCCTTAAAAAATTATTGACCAAATTCAGTGAACCTACCTTCAACTCTTTATCTTTCTAAGAGCACCATAAAAATATAAAAAAGGAAACCAATATTTACGCCTTTTGCTCCAGCCAATGTTCAAACTCACCATCACCAACTTCCAAACCATAAAAATTATCGTATTTATCTTGTCAACTATACGCATGACAAACATTACAATAATATGCACACAAAAAGGCGTGCAAAATACAAAGAATTATAAATATACACCACACCGAAAACACACATAATCAATTCCTAATTAATAATAAAACTAATATTTAAAATATAAATATACTAATTACACACATCAAGAATCAAATCGAATCCTTAACCACTAACCTCTGACAAGGCTATAACCAACTATGCTACATTCCACTTTAAATAAATTTGAGAAAGTTTTAGCAACCTTTATGCCTAAACTTAACCCCCAAATGTACAATTCATCATCCCATAAATCAATTTGCAACCATTGCTCTACACACATTCAAGCAATAACAAGATAATGGTTTAGCACCCCTTACCTAGAATTCTTGCAACAAGACCACTTTTCCTTTGCTCTTCTTGCCCTAATTACACATGGCCTCCCCTTCCTCATAGACCTCAATTTTAACCTAGCAAAATAATCCTTCAATTTTGCCCTAAACCAACATTAAAAACAAAGTAAGTGGCTTCCCTTAAAAAAATATGATTGACCAGATTCAACAAACCTACCTTCCATTTTTCATCTTCCTAAAAGTACCACAAAAATACCAAAAAGGAAACCAATATTTAAGCCTTTTGCTATAGCCAAGGTTCGAACTCACCACCACCAAGTTCGAAACCATACAAACTATCATAATTTTCTTGTCAACCATACGCATGACAAACATTACAATAATATCCACCCAAAAAGGCATGCCAAATAAATTACAAATAATATAAAATATAAACCACACCAAAGACACACAATCAATTCCTAATTAATTATAAAAACAACATTTAAAATATAAATATACTAATTACACACATCAAGAATGGAATCCTTAACCACCAACCTCATGACAAGGCTCTAACCAACTACGTTATACTCCACTTCCATAGAATTATTTATATATTAAATTTAAATAATATTTCTAATGCCCAAGAACCACTCTTGAAATTATAATTATTATTTTTCTGGGTCTTAATACTATCAAACAAGATTAATTCCAATTCACAACACAAGAAACGTTTTAACAATAGATATTAAAGCACCAAAATTACATAAAAAGATTGATTAAAATGATTTTCTTGAACATTTTAGTAAAGATCAATTAAGAGAAGAACAATCAAACCAATGCACAAGGATTTTTATAATGGTTCACTCATAACATAGCTATATCTTGTTAATGAAGGCAATCGTAGCCAAACTTTTCCCTATATCAATTTTTTTACAAAATCATTACAAGATTACACTTTTGACAAAACCAAAAACCATATCAAGACTCTTAATCCCACAAGAATCTAATTTAGCACAATAAGACTCTCACTTATAGATCTGGAACCACACCAGACAAAACCCAAATACCCAAGAAAGGTGAAACCTTGGTGGTGGATCTCCCTAGCCATCCAAAAGCTTTCTTCAAGGCACCCTACAATAAACACCTATCATTTCCACCCACCACACAACAATCTTCGCACAACCTACAACCAACCAACCTACTGCCACCCTCCCACTATTTATACCCCTCCTCACCACTACACCACCACATTCCCTACCATCGTCTGACATCCCATCCCACCACACACCCAGACGTGACCACCTTTTCATTGACACCACCACACCTCTCCCTAGTCAGTGGGAACCCTTCACACTAGACCGTTACACGGGAGAAACCGACCCAGACGAACACCTTAAGGTGTACATCACCCATGTTTACACCTCTGACGACATCGTCTTTTGCAAGGCCTTCCCCACCACTCTCAAAGGCCTTGTCCTTGAATGATTCACCACCCTCCCCCATACTCAATTGACTGTTTCGACACACTCTCCCACCTTTTTACCACCCATTTTGCCGGCAACCGCCCACAACAGGCCATACCCTTTTCCCTCGTCAGCGTTACACAGGAAAGAGACAAGACACTGCGTGCCTTCATTGACCGTTTCAGCAAGGCCACCCTGCACATGCCCAAACTCACTCAAGAAATGATCTTATAGTGTATGGCCCTAACTTTCAAACCTGGTCCATTTGCTCACAATGTCTACCTTTGCCCTCCAGCCTCCATGCATGAACTCAAACTACGTGCTGCGAATTACATCTGCATGGAGGAGATGAAGACTCTCCGAACCAAGTTTTGCACCGACTATACACCCTCATCTGTTGGACCAGACAAACCGTCTCCACAAACAGAATCTCGGCCTAAATAGCCTAGGCAACCACGATTCACTAGATACGCCCCACTCAACGTTCCTAGATCACGTCTCCTCGACGAAGCGCTCCAGGCCGACCTAAGCCCACCACCACGCAAAACCTTGAACTCCCCCAACAATGATATGACCAAGTACTATAAATATCATAGAAACAATGGCCACACCACCGATGAGTGGAAGGCGCTTCAAGATAAAATAGAAGAATTGATCAGCACCGGCCACTTCTCTCGTTTTGTCAGAAAAGGTTGATCTTCTCATCCCAGACAATCCGATAACCAACACCCCCATGCGACACTCATCGCGCTAATCGACCACACACCAATACCCGTCCAGATCAAAAGTCAACCTATACTGACGTCAACCAAGCTGATCCCCCCCTACACGGCACCATTAACACTATATGAAAGGGCTTCGCCAGCGGCGACTCCATCTCGTCAACTAGGAAGAAATACCTTTGTAATATCCAGTCCATCAACCACATAACCTGCTCCCACTATAGACATCGCATGCCCCCCATCACCTTCACCGACGCCGATTTCCATGGCGTCAACCAACAACAAGATGATCCCATGGTCATCACCATCGAGCTTGAGAACTTCGCGGTAGAAAGGTTATCACAGACCAAGGCAGTTCCGTTGATATCCAACTTCCCCCCCTTATAATGGTTCCCTAAAGAAAAGGTCTCAAGATGTGGGTACATTGATCTCCATACCATCTTCTATGAGGGATCGCAAACTAAGACCATTCTCATTCGCTTCCTTGTCGTGGAAGCACCTACATCGAACAATGTCCTACTCAGTCGTCCATCCCTCAACACTCTAGGAGCTTTTATCTCCACGCCCCACTTAGCTATTAAGTTCCCTTTCCCATCCGGCGACATCATTACCATCCACGGCGACTAGTGACTCGCACGAGAATGCTATATGGCCAGCCTGTGCCCTCAGCTACCAATCCTCCAAACTCACAACATTGAGCGCCTACCTGGCTCTATAATAGCTCTATTCGGCAACGACCTGGACCCTAGAATAGGATGTGACTCGCGCATCGAACCAGTTGAGGAAACTACAAACCTAGACCTTCACACTGGCCGCACACTCAAAAAGCATGCCTCCTACAGGAGCACCATGATGTCCTGGCCTGGTCAGCTGCAGACCTACTCGACGTAGATCCTTAAGTATCAATTCACAAGCTATCAATATACAAAGAGGCTTGGTACATCTCGCAGAAGAAATTAAAATTAGGAGAAGAACGACGGTTGACAGCAAAAGCAAAATTCCGAGAAGTTACTAGACATTGGGTTCATTGCACAAGCCAACTACACTACTTGGCTCTCTAATGTGGTCCTAGTCAAAAAAGCCAATGGCAAATGGAGAATGTGCGTCGGCAACAAAGTTCTCTGTTTTTTAGACGCATATTCCGGATACAACCAAATACTAATGGCAACCGACATGAAAAAAAATTGCATTCATTACTGATGATGCTAATTATTTCTTCAAGGTTATGCCTTTCAGACTCAAAAATGAAAGCACTACCTATCAACGATTAATGGATAAAGTATTCAACCAACTGATGGGAAAGTGTGTCGAAGTGTACGTTGATGACATGGTTGTCAAATCACCCAGCCACCTGCAACATGCGCAAGACTTGTCTGCCATATTCTCCGCACTCCGACAATACAACCCCAGACTTAACCCCGAAAAATGTGTTTCCGCGTCAACAGCGAGAGATTCCTAGGCTTCATGCTTGCACAACGCGCATTGATGCCAACCATGAAAAATGCAACGCTATAATTAAAATGTGCAGCCCCACCAATGTCAAAGAATTTTAACACCTGATTGGATGCCTAACCACCATATCCAGATTCCTCCAAAAACTAGCTGAACAAACACAACCCATTATCCAGCTCCTCAAAAAATCCGAGAAGTTCTCCTAGAACAATAATTGCGAAAAAGTTTTCCAAAACCTCAAAGCCACACTCACATCCCCACCAATCCTCCACAAACCAGATATACACCTCCCACTCCTAGTCTACATCTCAACAACAGACTACACAGTCAGTGCCGCCCTGGTCAAAGAATCTACTGGAATCCAACATTCGATATACTTTGTCAGTCGAACCCTATAAGATCCTGAGACCAGATACCAAATGGTAGAAAAACTAGCGGTCTCCTTGGTGCACGCAACAAGATGGCTACGCCCATACTTTCAAAACCACCATATCATCGTCAAGACCGATTACCCCATTCAGAAAATCCTCCAAAACCTAACTTGGTTGGACAAATGTCGTCCTGGGCCGTGGAACTCTCTTAATTTAATATTCATTATGAACCGCATGGCCCCATCAAAGCTCAGTGCCTACTTGACTTCGTTAACGATCTCCAACACACCCCCGAGGAAGACCAATGGACATTATATGTTGACGGTTCCTCTAATCCAAGGGGCGTAGGTGTTGGTATTGTCCTAGAATGTCCCAACCATATACTCATTGAAAAAATCTCTACATTTCGCCTTCAAGACTTCCAACAACTAAGCCGACTATGAAGTCATCCTCGCAGGACTATAAGCAGCACGCAAAATTGGTATACAAACCCTCATATGCAAAACAGATTCCAGGCTCATGGTCGGCCACCTCAAAGATGAATTTCAATTAAAGGACCCAACCCTCCTCTAATACTACCACCTTTTCTACAACGTCATCCAATCCGGATTCGACAAATTATACATCCAACATATCCCAAGAGAAGAAAACGTACGAGCAAACGTCCTGTCAAAACTCGCAAGCACTAAGCTCAAAGGCAGACATAAATCACTCTTGCAATAGACACTATTTGCACCATCCATAACAAACATCTGCCTCAACCTAGGCCACACTGATAACTAGACAACCTCCTACATCCACTACCTCACAACCGACAACCCCACACCCAATATCGATAAAGGATGGCTGGCAAAAACATCACGATACACAATGATAGGTGACGAACTATACAAACGAGGGTATGGGCAACCCTTGAGAGTAGGCTGAATACATAATTAAAGAGATACATGAAGGAATATGCGGCTACCATTCAGGCGCACGAACCATGACAACCAAAATACTCAAAGCCGGCTACTTCTTGCCAACCATGGAGGCAGATTGTCAAGACTTTGTCAAAAAATGCATACCATGTTAAACATGGCAACCTCATTTACCAAAAACAGGAACAGTTACATTGCATACTCTCCCCATGGCCGTTCGCAAAATGGGGAATCGACATATTAGGATCCTTCACCCCGGGGAAAGGACAAGTGAAGTTCCTCATTGTCGACATCGACTATTTTATGAAGTGGATAGAAGCTAAGCCATTGGCCACAATCACAGCACAACAGGTCCAACAGTTTGAATGGAAAGACATCATATGCCGCTATGGAGTACCGCATACTATCATAACTGACAATGGTCGACAATTCATTGATATAGAGCTCACCAAATTCTACACTGACCTAAGCATCAAACACATCACCAGCTCCATAGAGCACCCGCAAACCAATAGACAAGTTGAAGCCGTTAACAAGGTCATACTGGTCGAACTACGAAAACATTTAGATGGAGCAAAGGGTCGTTGGCCAGAAGACCTCCTGCAAGTACTATGGGCCTATAGGTGCACCCCCAATCCAGGACCAACGAATCCCCTTTTAGCTTGGTTTACGTCATGGAAGTAATGATAGCAGTTGAGATTGGTGAACCTTCCTTACACCGTTAATTATACGATCCCAACTAGAACCAGCATAATCTATATACCCACCTATATCTGTTAACCGAGTTATAAGAAAAGCACAAATCCGAAACATAGCGGTAAAGCAGAGAGCGACTAGGAAATACAACTCAAACTTATGCCTTCGAACGTTCATTAAAGGAGACCTAGTTTGGAAAATGGCCAGATTGGATCCAATGCACTAGGGATCGGATATGCAAAGAATAGGATCGGATCTCCTCAATTTCATGCATACATGGGATCGAATCCCTTCTCTACTAGATCAATTCCAACTTTATAAGGATTGGATCCCTTGTAAATGGATTGGTTCCACATGTGATGGATTGGTTCCACATGCACGTGAATAAAGAAAGCACAAGGGCTGAATAGTCTTTTATCAAATAATCCTCTTAATTTGCTCATAATATATGAGATTGTAAAAGTGTAATATCCCACAAATACTAGCTTTCATTCGCTCTCAAATCAAGCCAAACGAACGCGTTTATCACCTTCTATTTTATCTTACCATTTTCTTTAAAACAGTAAATTATCTTAAACGAACACAGCCTAAGCTTTTTCTCTTTGTTCAGTTCAATTGTGTGAATAAGCGAACATGTGAAAACACATTTATAGAGCTAAGATGGTGATAATTAAAAAATCTTAGGACTTCTAAACATGTGAAAATGTCAAAAAGAGAATACGTTTGAATTTTCTGTGAAATAACTTTCTTAATTTTGTTTCGTTAAAAATATTTTTCTTTTTATCTCTTTAAAGTTTAAATTTTCATTTTTTATATAATAACTAAAATTCGAGATTAGTCTTCATTAATGATGAAAAGCTCTTGAAAACTTCAACACTTTTATAATAATGTTTGCTCTTATGCTCAAAACAAATTAGTGCACATTTCAATTTTTTTATGATGTGTAAGGATATGTTTATGTGAGGTTATGCACCTAAATCTTCGATTAATTTCTCTTTTTTTTGGAGAGAATAATAAGGATTTTAAAAATTAAATTAAAGGTGTTTGTAAGGCTATCTTATTTCTGCCCCAATGTTTAAGGGTTGTCCCACAAATCTAATGGGCCTATTGGCTGGCTCATAGGGTGCCAAGGCCCCTAAAGCAACTAGGATCCCGCATTCTACATTCACTTGCAAAAATCAGTACTCTCACACTCTCTTTTCCTCTCCACAGAGGCTTTGCTAGGGTTTAGTCCTTAGTTCACTTCAAGTAGCTCAATCTCGTTTCTTCTCCACCTAAGTTGTATCTCACTCATATTCTTCCATTCCTAGCTTGTTTTCGTGATTCCAACTAAGGTTCGTCATTATAACCTCGTTCCCTGTTTGTCCGTCGTTTTTCCAGCTCACTAAATTGTCCTAGGAGCTATGGTGCTTCTCTGTTCGTACTCTCAACCCTCACAATAGCTTTTCTAGGTAAAGGAAGCTAGGGCTTTTACTATTTTTGAGTTTTAAAGTACAGTGCTAGTTTTTCAACTCTATTTCGTGCTTGTGGTGATCAACTGATGTTTAATATGATATGAATGTGTATTGTACATTGTTCTGGACAAATCTGTATGTTGGCCTGCGTGAACAAAGGAGGAAATCTAATAATCTCGCCCAAGCGAGAGGGGCTCACTTAAGCGAGAGTATCAGAAAACCCTCCCTGCTGCTGCGCGAGCTGTCGCTCTAGCGACAAGCTCCAATTTTGAGTGAGATGCTATCTCACTCAGGCGAGGAGGTCTTGCCTAAGCGAGAGAATGCGACAGTGCCACTGTTCCCCTTTTCAAGCTCTCGCATAGGCGAAAGGAGCTCGCCTAAGTGAGAACTGGGCGAGAATGCACCCAAGTTCTGTTTTCTTCTCTGTTCTTGGACGTTTGCTGTATGTTTGGATAGATTACACTTTTAAAGCATGAATTGGGTGATTATGTCTGACTAAGATGGTTTATGGTCTGTGATTGATAAGTATAACATGATATTGGCAATGTGACATGTATGGGATGATTGGTTATAAAAGCGACATGAGATTGGTATGAGTAATAATTGTATATTGATTGTTGGAACATGATGTTGATGGGGTAAGGGCGTAATTCCATGAATCTCTAGGTGAGATCTCATGGTGGTGCCTCATTGGTCAGAACGTAATTCCATGACCCCTATTAGTAAGGATTCAAGGTAAGAATTGCATCTTGACACTCTAAAGAGTTAGTTAGTATCATGTAGAGCGTACTAACTCAACTAGTGGGAGTAGCAAGAGGCCTAGAACACTTTAAGGCTAACCTTGTGTGGGGGGGATGAAACACGGTAATAATTAGCTCGGTAGAGTAGTAAAGGCCACCACAAGTGCAAGCATCCGCTGAATCCGACTAATTATATGTATCCGGATGAATCATGTCTTGAGTCTTAGTGTATTGGTTGCATGTCATAACATGATTGGTTGACATATGTATCCTAGATTATGAAATTGTAAGTAATTGTATGATAAATCACTTTCTACTCTAGCTTACCTTTTTGCCTGTTTGATAGTTATGTGTGTGGTTTTCTCTTTTTGCGATGATCATCAATTTATTGATGTGAGCATATGCGAGAACTCCTCGTGGTCAACAAGGAAATGGTGACTCCGTTGCATAGCCTGCCTAGGTTTGATTCTGTTTAATTGTACTTTCTTTTAGGGCTATGGCCCATGTATTGATTTGTGTTTTAGTATTAATTTTATTACTGTTGAACTTTGTACTCTTTCTTGTATTGGCATCATGGTGTGCCTCAGTATTCCATTTTAAGTACCTTGAATATCTTTAAGGAGTAATTTTATACTCCACATCTTGGCTCTTTATATTATTGTGTGTAATATTCCATTTGACTATATTATTATTTAAATGCGGTGTTACACTATTTATACCATGATAATCTATTATGTTTGGTATAATACATTATAATAGTTTTGAACAACTAAAACTTGGCATGTATACAACTGATTAGTTGATATCTGTAGATGCAAATATCAGTACTTGATGAGGTTCAAAAGGTAAAAATCACCAATTAAACCTGTAGAAGGATGTAATGATATATCTACTCCAGCTTGGTTCTATAGAGAAGGAAGTCCAGGGTTGGGGAACAAGTATTGTGAAGTTGTTGAGGTAGAAGAACTGTTTATTCATTTTGTAGGGTACATGTTTGAGTTAAGATTCTCTGGTGGAATTTTTACTATTGATCTCGGCTAAGAATTAAAAATACACTAATATATTAGTACTTTAAAAACCCTTTTGATATATTTCTAGACTTCAAAATGAGTGCTCATCAATATATTTTAAAAGCACAATAAAAAAAGAACACAAAAAACTCAAGCAAAGAATCCAAATTTTGCAAGTTTATACAAATAGTATATAAAAACCGAGAGTCCCCTTTGATAGTAAATGTGTCATCAAGGGACCTACAACATACAATTATAAGTAGCTTTAACCAATTTTTATTCCGTATTAGGCCTTAATAATAAATTTGTTGATGTGCAATCCCAACAAATAAAATAACTAGGTATCGCAACATAAATCATGATGGGATGGCCCCAAAAACCAGATTTTGGATTCAAGAGTCAATTATGGATAGGGAAAGTATTAACACTCTACAACATTTGTTCAAAGAGGGACCTTTAATTAAATATGCAAAAATGATGTGTTTATTTTTAAATACTTATTTTTCCCATAAATAAGAAAATATTAAACAAAATTATTTTTTGAATGAAAAGCACCTGAAAAGGATTAACATTGGTCCTATTAAAATTGAGAAATTAGGACTATGTAGTTCTTTATTACAAATTTGATTGAAATTGATTTAATTTTATGTTTTTGAAAATGAGTGTCATGCGACACAAGCTGTCTAGTAGACACCAAAAGTCTTTTACATTTAATACTTAGAAAAAAGGTGGAATGGTCGAGTAAATACCAAAAGCCTTTATATATTTTATATATTGAAATTGAGTGTTGTACCACACCAAGCCGATCCAACCAAATAATAATAATAATAAACGATCATCATATCTATATGGAAAACAAATCAAGTAGCCGGCCTAAGCTGACCTAAGCCTAACCGGCCTAAACCACTAAAAGAGCAACCTGGCTAAGCCGCTAAAAGAATAGCCAGCCTAAGACGACATGCGAAAAATAGCGGCATAAGCCGCTAAAAGAGTAGTCGGTCTACACCGGCCACTCTAAGAAACTTAACGAAATCAAAGCACTCCTAAAATTCAGCAAGCCCACAATAATGAGACTAAAGGCCTAGGCTAAGGCCCAAACCCACCTATGGCCCAAACCAGAGCCTAGCCTATGGAATGGTCAAACATAATTAATAATCTATAAATATGCATGAACCCTACGAATTAAACGTACACATTCATTACTTTCCTAATCACCAGATTTGACTTTTGGAGAGATTTCGCTGACTTGAGCTTCAGAGTCTCTTCTGTAGGTAACCTGATGAGTTCAAATTTTTGCCCTCATTTAATATATAAATTTGGGGATTTAATTGAATTTTCTGTGCTTAAAGATTGATTTAATTAGGATTTATGATTATTGGATTTATTGAGTAAGTTTGGTAAAAGTGGCGTAAAAATTGATTTTTAGTTGCATAAAATATTATTGGATATTTTAACGTTTGTTAATGCAGTTGGAATTTATTTTTGGTCATTAATAGTGTAGATTTAAAATATTCAAAGTTACAAAATAAGTCCAAAATCAGGAAATTCTGGAAAAGAATAAATCATGAGCTAAATGTACCCCCATATTTTATTTGCACACTCCTGCAAAGTGGACCACCAAAAAACCCTGTTCTGCACCCCCAGTTTTCCCTAAGTTGCACCCTTCTTACCACTTAAACTACACTCAACCAGATCACGCCATGTGGCAATCCTCAACTTTCAAATCAGGCCCACCATAAGCTGTCACGTGTCTTAATCCTCCACTCACCAAATTGACCAATCAAATCCTACCACGTCACCATCTCCCAAATTGAAACCCTAACCCTAATTTTCTCCTCTCCTTCCATCACCATGGCAGCCGCCGCCACACCTCTTCATCTCGCCGGCTACCACTGCATCACCATCACGCCATCTCGTCGCCGGCCACCACTGCACCTCTTCGTCCACAGACCAGCAACCACTCGCGCACCACTATGAGCACTACAACTCGCCAGAAACAGCACCGTCCCTGCAGAACCACCACACCACCAACTTCTCGCCACCATGGACCAATCTCGATGGTAGCAGGTTCACGCACCAGCAGCCAACCTCGCACTGTTCCGATCACCGCACTTACAACCTCCATTACGAACCAGCGACCATCATTTCACCACCATCTTCAACCTTCGTTCACCACCATGCAGAAAACGCGAACCAGATCGGAGAACGTTTCCACCTTCGCGCCTCCATCATCTCCACAGATCTGCATCGTAGTTCCGTCACCACCAGATCCGCGTCTAACCATGGCAGCACCACCAGTCACGCACCAGATCGGAGAAGAAGAACCATTGCATCTGCAACACTTCCCGCGAACCAGAATAGCACCACGTCCATGGCAGTAACACCTCGCTGGCAGCCTCCATTCCCGCAACCTTCACGCACCATCGCAGCAGCCATGGCAGCCATTGCTCCACCACCGTCAAGCCTCGTCGGAGAAGAAAAACGGCAGCAGCAGCCGTCACAGCAACTTTGCAGCCATAGTGTGAGAGAAACCCTAGTCTAGAGAGAGAAAGCACTCTGCCACGTGTCAGGCTGCTATTGGACAGTCCAATTGGTCAACTGGTCAACTCTGGTCAAATGGTCAAAGTCAGCAGTCAACTCTGGTCAAAACTGCAAAAATGGTTAAATAATAGGGGCAGAATTGGAAATTGGACAAGAATTAAATTGCTAATTAATTAAATAAAAATAAAAGATTTTAGCAATTGACAGATAAAGCCCAAAGTCCAATTGAAGCCTATATAAATAGACTTAAGGGAGTAGAAACGGGACACAACATACAACTTGGGACACTGAGAACTCTCTGGTTTTGGCAGACATCGTCATTCAGCACATCTCTCATTCTCTCTTTTCTTTTATTTTCTTTCATTTATCATATATTATCATGTATTCCATCAAAGCCATGGAGGGTTAAGCTTTAAGGGTTGATTCCACTATAATTTCTTAACTAGATTCTGAGGTTAGATGAATTTATGTGTTTGTTATTTTGATTATTGTTGTGGTTTTTGTTTATCTATGTCCTTTGCTTTTTAATCGAATAGAAAATAATGATTTTAAATCTACATGCATGTTAATCATATGAGTTAAAAGGTTTTTAAATTAAATTGAGACTTTACTTTGATTTTATTTAGAAACTTTCATTTGATTAAATAAGTTTTTGCCAATAATTGAGACTTTACTTTGATTAGAGGTAATTAC
>Ga0214544_1000586_pt1 | contig 68597 bp, 29 predicted proteins | sample CNSS3metaG_FD_160074 | JGI IMG/M metagenome (GOLD analysis project Ga0214544, IMG submission 160074) | Root nodule microbial communities from cowpea collected in UCLA plant growth center, Los Angeles, California, USA - CNSS3 | ecosystem: Host-associated > Plants > Roots > Nodule | place: USA... | reverse complement strand
GCGATTCAGGTGAGATCCAATGTAGATCCAACTTTCTCTTCACTCGTGGGATCCGGGCGATCCGGGGGGACCACTACGGCTCCTCTCTTCTCGAGAATTCATACATCCCTTATCAGTATATGGACAATTATCTCTCGAGCACAGGTTTAGGTTTAAGTTCAAAAAATTAAGTAAAGACTTTGGGAAGTTTGATGATAAATTGATAATTAACATTTTCATCATATTCATATTCATATTATGACATACACAATGCATTCTTTAAATTTTAGCGCATTACAAAATATATTATACTTGTCTTTTCTAGTTATACAAAAAGTTGGAACGTTAATGCAAGAGTTCATAAAAAAAGTAACTAACATGCACAAATACAAGTTTTTTTTTTTTATACGGGCCGCAGGCCAACCCGCGCGGGCTTATGTCGGACTACTGCGGGCCTACGGGTTCACTATCCTAGCCCGTCCTGCATTTTTTTCGCGGGCCTACGGGCTGGCCCGACGGACCAGACTCATATTGTCATCCCTAATAGATAGTCTAATAGCAAGTATAATAATAGATTTAACAAACAACAAATTTCATTAAGATAAACTCTAATCCATGACAGTGATACTATGTTAAGAAATTGACTTTAAACCTAACTTAATCCTACCAAACTAGCTTGTAAAATAAAATTTGCATATTATAAATTAGTTTTATTTGTAGTCGATGTAAGACTTCTTTTAAGCAAAGTGAATTACCACCAAGTCCTCTCTTGCCTTCTTTGCTTTAACCATAGGATTGCATAATTCTTGAGGAGTTCCATTTTGAATCTGTAACATTCAAAAATCCATAAAAGGAGAATACATCAAAATGAATCTGAATACAAGAAAGGGAAATGACCAAGAGTAACAGCTAAAGTCATAGAGCTTACTGCTAAAGCAGCAGCATCAGCCACTAAATACATGAAGTCTCCATCTCTTTCAAGCTTCAAAACAGGGAAAAGGTGAAAATGCAACGTGAAAATCATACTAGATAGTCTACTCGGCAACGTGATTCATTAAAAAAAAAAGTAACTGAGGAACATATCATACACCATCTGCATTAAATGATGCCTTCAGTTCCTCTCCATTGGTTGCAAGTTTGTGCTCAATGAGTTGAGTAGTTTCTTGTAATACTGCTTTACATTCAGCACCTGCTGATGCACCAACCTGCATGTTAAAGATACAACTAAAAAATGGACTGAAATAAAATAAAAGGGAACTTCAAATGATTCATTCAGCATCTAGAAAAACTGGACATCAAATAAAAATCACTATCCTCTTCACCTGCTGATCATATTCTGCGTAGTTATAAACAGAATGAAGCACTGCAGAACTTGCAAGACTTCCACATGTTAAATGGGGAAACTTGAGACGGAACCATGCACTGAGTGCTCCAGCATATGAGCCACCAAAAACGAACCAGGGGTTTTCAATTTTTTTTCCACTAAGCTTTGCATTGAAGGAATTCTACGTGGAAATCACAGTAAGAAATCAAATAAAAATGAAGAGAAAAAACAAACAAAAGATGTATGTTAAACTGACAGCTAAAAAAGTATTGAAGAAATATTAACACAGAAATTGCTTGAAGAATTACCAGATATGCAGTAATCAAACAAGCACGCTGGAAACTATAGAATTTGAAACTATAATGAAGAATAGTGTTCTTGCAGTGATCTAAACAACTTCAAACTTGCCTGATAATAGTGACGAAAAACAGCCAAATCAAAAAGTGTCTGCTTGGATGAAAGATATTTTAAATTTTCTGTTTCCAAAGAGTCAAATGGTGAACTCTTTCCATAGTAGCGATGTTCTACAGAAACTATTGCTGCTCCAAACTTCTTTGCCAGTACCTATACATAAAACAAAATAAGGTATGAAGATTTGTTTATAATATTATCTTTTCATGGCAAAAGCCGCACCATTGTTCACAAATTTACAAGTAATGCCCTTTGCCAGTACCTCCATAGTGCCTATTTAATAAGTCTCAATTTCATAATTTTTACCAGTTTTCCTATTTTATTGGGAAAAGCCTTTGGGAATCAACCCTGATGCTAAAATGAGAAAATAAGTCAACAATACGGTATAAACAATGATACTTTCACCTATTTTTTTAATTCATTTTTAATTTATTATTTTAATACGCTTTTCAATTATTTATTTTGATTTTTTTAATAATATAATATAATCATTTAAAAATAATTAAAGTGACAAGTTAAAACTGAATCATAATATCGTTCTCCATTTATTTCCTACTAAAGTCCATGTGAATTTTGTATATCTACCACCTCATAAGAAGTAAATGCTCGGAAATAGCTAGTTTTGAAAACAGAATTTTTTATTTAACTTTTAAAATTTTAATAACATTTTCCTTCTATTTATGCTCTTAATTTTTGCATTAATATTTAAATAATTTTCACATATATTTATTTACTATACTAGATAGAGAAAGAAATAAATAGAATCTCAAAATAATGTTAAAAGACATATAAAATGGAAGAAACCAAAAACAGAGAGAAAAATAATACAACACAAAACTATATAACTATTATATTAAAATTATAAAAAATATTAAAAAATAAAGTAGCTAGAATAAAAAAACAGTGACTAAATAATGCGTCATGAATGCATGCAATAAAGATGTGGACCAAGATTTGCAACTTACAGCAACATAGTCATTCTCTATCCCACTCAATTCACTTTCACCGCCGATTACCAAGAAAATTGGTCCATCAGGAACATCAAAATACTCTACAAACTCATAGTATCGTTGCAGAAACTCACGCTGATCCTGCAGTGTAAATCTCATCACAACTTAAAGCTAAGAGATTCAATTCTACTTTGCATTTGCAGAGAAATAGAGAGAGAGAGAGAGAGAGAGAGAGAGAAAGAGAGAGAGATACATTGGGAGAGAAGTGATCGAGGGTTTGGTGAAACCAGAGGTCCTGAGTGGTGAGAAAAGTTCCCTGAGACAGTTTATTGAGCAGGGTAGGAGGAGAAACAAGTCCGTAACTGAAAGCAGGAAATGAAACAAACAGCAACAACGTTAACAGTGGTGTTGTGATCAACCAATTATGTTCTTTCATCGTCATTACTACTTTCGTTCTTTCCCTGTGAAAGTAGAATATTGTTGAAGGCGATGATATTTAAGCGTGTGGGGGTACACTGAAATCCACTGTGCATAAGAGAATAAATAATGAAAGCCAAAATGATATTTGAACACATTTTTTACACGCTTTTCACAGAGCTTACGTGGCTTTTTTAATTGTCATCGTCATTCTCATTTCTCTGTTGTTTTTTTCTGAACAAAGCAAACCTACTTTTTTTCTGAAGTGAAACATTCTCCGATCATTATCATTCTCATTCCTTCAATCGACATTTTCTCTTGTCTTTGACGGAGGTTCTATGTGTGGTGACGAGTTGGTAGATGTTATGAAGTTGTTGGTTATCAGTATATTTTGTTGTATTTGTTCTATAATATCGGTGTATTTTGTAAACTTTTTGTGGTCCACCAATGATTTGTAAATTTTGTTTGGATGACTAATGTGACTTAAAATTTTATTTAATCTACCATGAATGTGATTACAATTCACAACTATGAATCCTAATTACTTCCATAGGATAATGCACAATATACAAATAATTGGGATAATGCACAATATACAAATAATTGGGCTACATGGTATGACTTTTTATACAATTTTTTTAAATTTTCTCTCAATGAAACTTTTTTGAAAAATTAATGGGTTGTACTTCTGATCTATCACCAATGTGATTACAACTCAACCCTAAGTGCATCCATAGGATGATTATTTTGCAAAAATAAAAAATAAAGGTTTAAATATCTTTTTCGTCCTCATTTTCGTAATGTTTGTTGTGGATGGTCCTCATTTTTACCAAATGTTTAAAATGATCCTCATTTAATACAAATATTTGAGTTGGTTTAAAAATAAGACTTAATTAGTGATTTAATCCTCTAATTTATTGGTTTGGTTCATTTTAGTCATCTTACTTTTTGGTTCAATTTGGTCTTTTAATTCTTTAGAAATGTTCAACTTGGTCTTTTCTGTTAAGTTGACGTTAACGACTGTACATGTCACGTGTCATTTTGTAACATTTTCATTTTTAAATTTTTTTAATTTTTTTAAAAAAATTTAATTTAAAAAAAATGTCACATGTCACATCATGTCAATTTGTGAAATTTTTAATTGTTTTTAATTTTGATTTTATTTTTTAAAGGGTTAAATATATTTTTGATTTCTTAACTTTTCGTGAATATTTAAATTAGTCTTAGTCACTTTTTGAAATTTTGACCCAATTTAGTCCTCAAACTTTAGAAATGTGTGAATTTAGTCTTTTTAACCAAAATTTATTAAGTTTATTTGACATTTCATACATGTTTCATGATAGTATTTGAATTAACATTGAAGCGAATATGTGTCAAACAATGTAAATAACTTAAATACTATCATGAAATATGCTTGAAACGTCAAATTAACTTAACAAAATTTAGTTAAAAGTACTAAATCCACACATTTTTAAAGATGGGAGACTAAATTAGTCAAAAGTTTCGAAGAGAGACTAATTCTAATTTTCATTGAAAGTTAAGAGATCAAACACATACTTAACCTTTTTTTTCTTTTAATTTAAAAAATGTGCCACATGTTAGGCTAACGATGTCTGTTCTCAATTTAGTTCCTTTACTTACCCTTTTGATTCAATTTAGTCCCCCTATTTTTTAAAATGATTCAATTTTATCCTCTTCAATTTTAGACCAAATTAGTAATTACGCTTAATTACGGCTTATATATACATGTTAAAATAACTTTTTATAATTTATACATTAAATTACTCCACTTAATATTCAAATTATTTTGGTTTTTACAAGTGTAAAAAATTCCAAGAGTAAAAAATTACAAGTGAAAAGATGTAAGAAATAAAATAATGAGTATTTAGGAAAGGATTTTAGTATAAATCATAAAAAATTATTTTAACATGAATATATAAACTGTAATTAAGCTTAATTACTAATTTTGTCACAAATTGGAGATGACAAAATTGAATTATTTTAAAAAATAGAGAGACTAAATTGAAGACAACCACAATTATTCTAACACATGACATAATCACGATTTGCCACATGAATGAATTAAAAAAAATTCAAAAATAACAAAAGTAAAAAAAATTCATGAATTGATACGTGACACGATCATAATGTGACACGATCATAATGTGACACGTGGCAGTTTAATTTAAAAAATATATAAAAAAATAAAATAAAATAAAATTGAAAGTTTCACAAAATGACACGTGACATGTACGGACACGGTATTACCATCAACTTAATAAAAATGATCAAATTGAACCTTTTTCAAGAATTCAATGACCAAATTGAACAAGAAAATAATGAGAGGACCAAAATAAACCAAACCAACAAATTAGAGGACTAAATCACTAATTAAGCCTAAAAATAACAATGATATAAATTCAAATATAAAATTTTAAAATAAATTTAAATAATTTTATAACATTTAAAACAAATAACTTTAAAATTTGAAAATAATTTGAAATAAAGTTGAATGTGATGTATAAATTTAAATAACCTTAATTTGGTAAAAAATATATAATAGCACTATCAATTTGAATAAAAATATAATAAACATATTTGTATAAAATTTATATAAAAAATAAATTTTGTTTCAATTTAAAGAGAGAAGAAATTGCCCATTTTTCAAAAAAATTAGGACTAAATTGAAACAAAATAAAAATGAAGAGACCAAATTGGGACTGAGAAAATGACATATGGCGTGACAGTGACACGTGGTCTTGTCACTATCACATTGATAATGTTAATTTTTACCATTATTCAAGCTATATTTTATTAGCAAAATCATCTCTTCCAAAGCTTTTAACCTACTTAATCCTCAATTTTACCTTACTTTTGTAAATAAGTACATTTTGGATTAAAATTGATCTAAATATACCACTAATCCCCATTTTAGTGTTCTTTTTGTAGATGGGAAGCTTTGTTCCAAAAACCCAAACAAGTGAGTGATCATGAGTAGCAAGAAGAAGCCAAAAAGACATTAAATGTAGAAGACACAGTAATCGCCTGACGCCACAAAGACATCGCCAGGCGACACATTCTTCTAGTGCCAGGCGCCAGCCAGGCGCAAATCAGCTTTCCAGCAACTCACCGCCTGGCGGCAACTGGACACCGCCGGGCGGTACACGCAAAGTTTCAGCACTGTTTGGTGGCTTGTGCCTGGCGGTGAGAGGCTTCCGCCAGGCAGCAGTTTTCGCTGATGTGTCAAGTTGGCCCTTTTTCTTCTGTTTTCGCGAGAGAAAACGAATCTTGGACATTTTGGAGCTCGAGCAACGCGATTTGGAGCACTTGGAGGTCTGCTAGGGTTAGTGGGAACTACCCTTTCTTCCTCTTTGTAACTCTTCCATTTCCATTTTGTAAGCTTGAGCTCTCCATGACAATGGAGAGCTAAACTCATTTTTGTTGGGGTTAGATGTAGCCACTGAACTTTCATGTATTTTTGAATGATTTGAATATATAAATGTTTTTTCCATTGATTGCTAGTATCTTTGTTGATGTGCTTAAAGCTTGCTTTGTTTTGACTATTCATTCCATGATATTTGGGTCATTAGGTATTGGAAAATATCTCTTGAAACCTAGAATTGGAACAAAATACCTAATGAAACTTGTATCTAGGAATGGAACTTGATCCATTAGTTGTCTTAAACCCTAATTTGTAAAGCGGGTTTGTTTATTTAGGGATTCAAGGAATTGGCTCTAAATAAGGAAACCTAAGCTCATTCAACTAAGGGATTAGGGTTTGAGTAAACTTGTGGGTTGACATTATTAATTAATGGAGAATCATGAGAATGAAGTAGGTGAAGTCTAACTCCAACAATATCAATCCATTGCATTTCTAGTCTTTACCATTTTCTAGAGTCTTCAAATATCCAAGTTCAATTTTACTTGTTTATGAAATATTTACTTTCTTGCATACAAAAGCCCAAATTATGAATTTATTCATTAGTTTAAATTAGTCACTAATTACACAATTATTTAGTATATACGATTCTCTTGGGAAACGATATCCCGGTCTTACCGGTTACTACTTGCGCAACTTGGTACACTTGCCAAAGTCTTAACATACATCACACTGTCACTGCCACATAACACAACATCAACTTGACACGTGGCAAAATTTTAATTCTCTTAAAAAATAAAAAATAAATAAATAAACCACAAAAATATTGGTAATAATCCGAACCATTCATAAACATCACACCAAATATTATTAAAACATTTATAGCGCCCACATAATAAGTAGCTATGAGGCAACTACTAAACGAGAGTTTGAAAAAATATAGAATAAAAATACACAAACAAGAACTAGTTTCAACGAAAAAGCAGAAAAAATCGAATTCGTAAAGAATACTACTCCTAGACTTCCTAATATGAGACCTGATCCAAGAAAGATTAAAATAAAATCATGTAGCGATTCAGACAAATCCATCATATGTAAAATAAAAAATAAATAGAAATTTCATGACCTTATTGATATGACTAAGAAAAAACTTGTTAAATACACTCAGGGTCTGATTACATCAAATCTCTTAAATAGGGACAAAATTGAGACAAATAAAGAAAAAAAAAACCAAATTGATATTTTCTAACAAAAAGGGAACCAATAACATAATTTAACCAAAATTATATTTATAAAATTTGTTTATATATATATATATATAAATATTTAATCATATAAATATTTTCTAAGTTTTTAATTGATCAATTAGTATTTTCAATTGAATAAACTAAAATAATTATCATATTTAAATGTTAAATTACTCTATTATAACTAATAATTGAAACCTAATTTATGCATATTTTTAATTTTATTAAATTATTTTTAATAAAGTAAATAAAAACGGATCAATCTCTCGCTAATTTGGTGGCCTAAGTGGGTCGAGCTTAACAGGTTGGTAGGTTGAAAACCTCAACCTGATCTGCCTCAGATTGACGTACTGACCCTAGTCCAATTTGCCTCCCATACTTTTTACATTAGTATATTCTAATAATTAACAATGTACATTAATAGATTGGAACAAATAAATCTAAGACCTGAAGTACCATTTTCCTATGAATATTGTCTTCGTCAATTATCATACTAGAACGGACTCAACTGTCACAAAACCACGACACCAAAATATTTGACAAAGGTTGAAAATATTTAACTTTGTTTTACTTACATTGGTGTACTCAAACATATGTTTTTCCTATGAATATTATCTTCGTCAATTATAAATATTATCTAATCATACTAGAACGAACTCAACTATCACAAAACCACGACACCAAAATATTTGACAAAGGTTGAACATATTTAACTTTGTTTCTTACATTTGTGTACTCAAACATATGTTTTTTCCATTATGTTTCGAAATACAATCCCACAACTCAATAATCTCACAATCATATCTGCAACACTCACACAACCATATACATACATAATTAGTTCAAAATCAAATATATATATATATATATATATATATATATATATATATATTTGTTCATGAAAGTCGTGCCTGAAAACACGATCTTTGTTAATGAAGAAGGTTTTTTCTTTCTGTTATTCTATTACAGTATATTACAATGACAATATATATTTTATGTCATGCTTATTATTTTTAATTTCCTTCAAGTACTTTTCGTGAATATAAATAACTACATTTCCTTCAATTATTAAAATCTTAAAAATAAAAACAACAAAATTATAACAAAGCATTTATAATTATTATACACTGAAATCGTATTGTTAGTTAAACACGACTTTACTTTTTGACAGAAATAAAATCCTTCTCAAGAAAAATCGTGTTCTCAACAAAAATGTAACTTATGTTATTTGAGTTTTGAATCCATTACTTTGATAACGATGTTGTTCACTATTTTGAGCATTGATTATATATCCCTTGGAACAAGTATAATGTGTTATATATATTTTAAGCGTTGAATTATAAGAAAATTTGAATGAGTCAAAAATATTATGTTCTTAGTGATTAAACAATGTATTCACGATTCTTTATGCGAAAACTAAGTGACAAATAATATGCATTAGATATATATAATATTTTATGTGTTATAAAGCGTTTTGTGTCTTAATTACTTGATCTCAGATAGTTTTTGCCAAGGTCCATGTGTCATAATACTAAGGATAAATCCTCCTAGGATGTTACAATAATTAGCAGGGTTTAGGGTTTGCTAACTCATCAATGAAGGTTTACCTATATCAGTTTATCATTAAAAACTCAAAAGCTCTTCATTCAAGCTTGCATGTCACAACTATGGTGATGAAAACTTACTCTTTAAACTTCAGGCACCAACAGATAACAACACCCATCAACAAAACTCATCTCACCTCGTTTTAGGGTTTCTCCTCCTTCAAGTTTGTGACACGACAACACCTCACACATAATGTCAATTAGGTTTTCTTCTCTTTAAGGTATTGTTCTTTTCCTTCTCTTCTCCTCGCTGGTTTTCAGTTTTGTGCTATTGCTAAATATGATGTAAGAATGTAGATATTGTTTTGTGTTGAAATTTCAAATTTTGTTGTGGATGAGTTGTGATGAAATGTGTATGAGAATGAGTTTTCTTTGAAAAGAAATGTAAGGTTAGTTTTTAATGGCTTGTTGATGGGTTTCTTAACTTCAGGAAAGTATTGGCTTGTTTATAAAAAAAAATATTTTCATTTTTTTTTATAAATGTTATGACTGACTGACATATTTGCAGTTATTTGGAATAAATCAAAATAAATAACTCACGAATATTATAAAAGCTGGCTTATTCCGATTAAGTCAAATGTGAAATTCATTTTTTATGATGTTTTTACGAAGAATAATAATATCTTGTATCTTTAAGTTTTATTATTGATTATATATATATATATATATATATAGAAATTTCATCATTTTTAAGTGCCTATAATATTTTTGAATAATCAGATCAAATCCTGGAAGCGATTCAATCCATGAAAACAAGTGCTTTCTTGGAAAGATGTTTGACAAAATCGGAATTTCGAAGAAAAATATTATTGATTATGTTGTTTTTCTTTATTACTATATATATTCTTCCAAATTATCAGATATGGTCCTTTTTTTTCTCAATATTTCCACTACTTCAATGCATTTGACCGTGTGTTCATGATTTTTGAACTTGTAACCAAGATTTTTCTTATCTCTAGTCCCTTAATTTACTAGTTAACCAACATGGAAAAATAGCTCAAAATAACACAATACAATGATCTAAATCTCTAAAATATTTGTTATTTTCTTATCATGTATTTATTTTCTTGTCATACATTACTTCATGTGACAATATCATTGCACAAAAATATGAATAAAATATTAATTGTTATCTTTCAGAAACTTAAAATTGTCATATTTAATTAGAATCTTACAATAATTAATTCTTCAAAGTTTTTCTGTTTGTCCATGCCTTGAATCATATAGTTTCAAGAATTTCAGTTGATAGGTTATGTTGCTTAATACTTTTCTAATAAATTATATTTGTTTAAACTTTGTGTTTTTTATTAGAATTTAGCCGATTAGTATTGTCAATATTATCTATAATTAATTGTTCGCTAAATTATTCATCAATTGAACCTAAATTCCTTTCACGCTGAGTAACAATTTTATCAAGAACACCACATTGAGATTTTGAGATTGAGTTAATTTTTTGAACATTTATCCTTTGCTTGATTTTTTTAAACCAAATTCTTATATTATAGTTTATATTTTCAATTGAAATTCTATAAAGTATAACAATATAATCATAAAAATATAAGAAATATAAATACAAAAATTGCAAAAGTAAATAATATAGAAAAATATGATTTGATAAAAATGACAATAAGAAAGAATTACACATTGATATTTCTTAAACAACATTTTCATATCAATTATTCAATTGAGATAGCAAACACTCAAAAAAATTCAAAGAAAAATTTAATAAACTTTGGAATATAATATTAATAGTAATAATATAGAGAGGGAGGATCCAACAGGGAGAGAGGGACATAATTTATGGTTCAAAAACTGGCTGAGCATAAAGGTTGAAATAAGTTGTTTTGATATACGTTTTACGAGGCATTTTAAAATTTAGGTCCACTTAAAGGTTTGACTTTTACATTAAAAGAATTGAAAGTATATTTAAGAGTAACACTTTTACACATAAGAAAATTCTCTTTAAATATGTAAATAGACCTATATATACTTATATACAGAGAGAGCTTAATTCTTTAGATAGACCAACAAATATATAATATTAAAATATTACTCTAAAGGTGTTAATATAACAATTCTATCATTAAAAATAATATTTAAAAAAATCATTCTTTAATGTCCAGATTATGTAACATTAAATCAAAATATATTCAAAAAATCAAATATGTTTAAAACCATTTTTTTTCTGGTCAGGACTGAATGAAGTAATTGATTCAAACTTTATCAGTATCTGAACCAAACTAAATGGACTTTTCTGCATGTTTTGTTTTGACTTGTTATTATCTTGACTTTTTAGACCCCATTAATTTTCTCATTAAATAAGAAAAAAAAAATTAAACTCACATTAACAAGAAAACAGAGAAGTATGGTGCTTACACACTGGTTTCTCTGTCATTCCATTATATATACCTTTCGAAGCATATTAACCATAGGGTAGTATCCCTGCTGAACTGGACACTGATTTAAAGTGGAGGGGCCACAGACTCAAATGGAGTAATGCCAACCAAGTTCCACGTTTTTCATCCACGTGTAGTCGTTGTTGTAGTTGGTGTTTTGGACCATGACAATAAAACGAGAGAAAATTTGCACCATCTTTTGTTAGGATGTCCCTTTCTTGAGTTTCAAGAAAGATGTGCTCCAAAGCAAAGAGATAAGGGTCATGAAAGTAAATGAATGAAAAGAAAAGAAAAATGGAAGAGACAATTAGATACTGAATATGTTTCGGTTCCCCGAATGGCTGAGAGACACATATATAAGTAGTTGCAACTGTGAGGGTCATCATTATAGCAGTAAATGATGGTGCCTCTCAAACATAGACAAGTGCTCAATAATTCAATATTTTCCACATGTGTAATAAGCCATCACAGTGTCTTGCAAAGATAGACAAGTAAAGCAGGAAATCAAGGCTACTTCTACTTCCAACCTTGAAACAAATGTCTCAATCAGTCAATCAGAGAACTAAGAAAAAAAAAATAAGAGATTTCAGATGCGACAATTTCTAACACCATAGGTGGTTTGTGTAAGAAATATAAAAGATACTAACATCTAATTAATTGTCATGAAATAATGATATATGAATAAATAAAAAAGATTAATTGGCATTATTTCAACATGTTGGCATTTTCAATGGCATAAAAGACCTTCAAACCTTAAAAGTTACCACACAATCCATTGCATGGGGATTAAAGATTTACAGTTAACAATGCTAAGCAGTCACATATGATGTGTTAAAATAGGAATTGGTCTCCACCATACTCCTCAAATGACTTGATGATCCAGCACATTTGAGAGAATAGGATTGTGAACAGAGTAATGCATGAGAAATATATAAAGCCTTTCCTCTTTAAAGATATCTGGTGTATGATCCTGTTGCAACTGCATTTATGGCTGCCAAGATAGACAAACATTCCTGAGAAATGTGTATGCCACTACATGTCATGCATACTGTAACATACAAAAGTTATATGGTTCTACTTTACTTTCATAGTCACTGGTTGACTGCACTCCAGATGAAAAGACCAAGGATATAGAATGAGAGTCATAAAAGGGTCTTTTAGTTGTTCTCTGTATTATTATTTACTTCTACTCTCTAAGCAAACAATGGTTAAGCAACAGACGAGCAGAAATTTCAGTGTTGTTTGGCAGAACATTGACCAAGCATTACAACAGGTTCTTACAAGATAGAGAAATCAATTTCTATGTTTAGCCAGGATTTACTAGTCCCTGCTTCAGAAGGAAGAAGCAATTCCTAAAAGTACGTAAAATTCCTTTTTACCAGTGTAACTTTTCTTTACGTCAATATATATCTGAAGGATTTTCCATCCCACAGCTAGGAAAACATACTAATAGTCCTTGAAGATTGCTAAACTGCTTATTCACTAAGCAACTAGGTACACTAGATTGAATGAAGCCATGACAGCCATGCTTTAAATGCCGTTTAGTTAATCGGTTGACACGATAACTACTTGAAAACAACACAATACTAGAGATGAATGCAACAACAATTACGAGGCAATGATCCAGGTTCAATTGTAGTAAGATGAAATTCTGCTATTTGAGCCAAAATTTCATAAATTCATTAATCTAGTCAGACTTGAAAGAGGAGATGAGCTTGCAATATATGCAAGTATCTGGAATGATTCCATTTATGTAACAGATCATACTTTCTAACTAGTCAGACAAAATTTACTTTCCAGGCATCCTAACCTGATTATTTGATGTTGGCTCATGTATTCTCTGAGGCTTCATGTTCAAATCAATCATTTTGGTTCCCATCATGGCATGCTCATCAGCATTTGGTTCTGGCGTCAGAATCAGAGGCATCCTGTGATTTTGCTGTTTCTCTCCCATTTTTATTTTGGGTAGTGCATTTTGCCCTCTTTTAGTCTCACCTGGATCCAGAGGTTGTGAAGCTGGGTTTTCTGACTTACCAGGTTTATCTCCTGGAAACTATGTTGCAAGCAGACATTAAACTTTTTTTTTAAACAAAAGGCATCACTAAGACCCTCCTAAACCGTGGCCAATTCATGTTTGCAAGGAGAGGAATACATACCTCAACTCTCTGCCTAAATAGAAGATATCTTTCATGTGTCCTTTTACCTCCAACATGAACTATCATATCACACTGCAAACAGAGGGAACTTCCATCTGTCTCACAATAGAAGAAAGCTGCATCCAGATTCAAAGGAAGACAGCAAATGAGGAAAAAGAAATATGAGAATCAGAACAAGGATAGTGAAAGAAGAGTATCTACCAGGTGCATTCTCACAAATGTCGCAGCGCGGCACGTCACTTGGACTTGCTAGACCAACCCTTACATGCCGGCTTGCTAGCTTATTACACATGTGAACCTGCCATTCCAACATAGTTTAAACTTTGAGCCACTGCTTGAAAGATTTTTACCAGGAAAAGCCAAGACTTGAAGTAAACCAACTTGGATTTCATAACTACCCAAGTCCAAAGAAAGATAATTTGACAAAAGCATTTACCTATCACGAAGCAATAACAAAATAGGTGAGTCAAATTCAAGTCCTTCAATTTGAAGTACCACTTACAGATAACAGCTCACAGGTACTTATTTTTAACAAGGAACCTTCTGCTTTCTCCAAGTTCAGCCAATGATTCCAACATTTTTTGACATAACCAAGTGGTATTCAGAACGCAAGCATCGGCACAACACAAGAGTTGCGCCTCGGTAACCGATTCGCAATAGATTCAAATCTTGAAACAACCTCTTTTACCTCGAAAAATATAAGGTCGTGTATAATCCGGAAGTATAGTTGACCCTTTTCCGTACTTTCGACAACGAGAAATTTTCCGACACCAAAAGACACGTTATCAACCAGGTGGTATCAAAATTCACAGGCCTAACCAATTTCCCTTCGCAGCAGATTGATCCACTAAGTAATAAACTGTCCCCAGATGTTACAACTACATACTAAAGGGAGGATCGAACCATCGACTTGGTTAAGGTTCAATGATTTCAACATTGTTAAGTCTCAGTCAAAGTTTCGTGGATGAAAAAGAGAAAAATTTCCACTAAACGTAACAAAATTGCTAAAATGAATTTATAAAAACCATGACAGGTTCAGAAAAGAACATAGTATATAACAGGCATTGAGGGAGCAACATGAAGGAATAAGAAAAACAAAGTGTTGAATGATGAGAGTTTGCATATAGTAGAGAAGCATAGTTAATGAAGCAAGAAAGAAAAGAGTGGAGAATTGCACCTTCTTATCACAGGCACGGCATAGCGCGGCCTCATCGGCGGCGCAGAAAACGATAGCGGCGGCGCTCTCACAAGCATCACAGAGCGTTCGCATAATTGAAGTTGAAGGCTTTGAATTTGAAGGTGTGTTGTTTTGCATGATCCAAGAGTGAGAGTTTGTTTATTTATTGTTAAAAATTCATAAGAAGTGACACAATAAATGTGTGTTTGTCAATTTTGTTGGCCTCAGAGATTACTTCTCAGCCACAAATCGAAAGGCACTCTGTTTCGGTGTGGTGTGGTGTTGTGTTGTGTGGCTTTGACAGCACCTCTCGCATTATTCTCCGACTCATATCGCACCTGGGTGGGACCCATTTAATGCTCTTTATTTATGCTTAAACTCTTAATCTTTGCTTATACTCTTATGTAAAACATAAATTATAACAACTTCTTTTCTGCATGTAATTTCTTAATAGTTCTTATTTTCTCATTTTTTTTATTAGGATTCTTTTCTTTCCATTTTATACATGTTTTAATTTTCTGTTTCTGGTTAGCAGTTTAACAATCTATCGAACTTTTTCTTCTTTTCTTTTTGTTTTTACTTCTGTTCATAAACTAAATATGCTATTAGATTCAAAATATATACTAAACTCATGATACTTGTTTTGTCTAATAATAGGTGTCATATGTGACAAACTAATAAGTGTTAATAGAATGTTTTTTTTAAGGATAAAATATTCAATTGGTTCTGTTTTTTTTTCAAAAATCTCAAAAGTTTTAGTTAGGTCCATATTTTTGAAAATGCGTAACAATTAGGTCCATTATGTTAGTATGATGGTAGCTATGTTAAAGATGTATCACGTGTCAACTCCTTATTTATTTATTTATTTAATTTTCTTATTATTTTAAAAAAAAATTGTTCATGTCACGTGTGATATTGTGTCACGTGTGAAGTCAGTAAGGTAACATGTGTAAAGTCATTGTCAAAATAACAAATATATGGACCAAATTGAGATTCAAACAATAACTTGACACGTGTCACCTTACTGACTTGATACGTGACACAATATTGATGTGACATATGACATGAATAATTAAAAAAAAATTAAAAAAAATTAAAAAAGAAGGAGTTGACACGTGGCACATTCTTAACACCGTTACCACCATACTAACATAATAAACCTAATTGTTACGCATTTTAAAAAATATAGACCTAATTGAGACTAAAAAAAAATCTTAGGACCTTATTCAGATTTTTGAACAAACGTTATTAATGGAGTATTTTAACTTTTTTTTTTATGCATTGATATGTATTTTTTTTATTGTTGTTGTTGCACGGATGAAAAATTGTATTTTTCAATTTTAATTATTTTTGTTGATTTGTGTCTTTCTTCAACAAAATTCAAAATCTTAGATCATAATATCGCCTAGTTTTGATTCATTCATTTTAAGATTAGATTTCTCACTTTTCTTTTAGTTTCATTTTTAAGATTAACGTTTCAAACATAATTTACTCTTAAAATCTCTTTGACACTTACTTTTTGTTTCACACCTACTCGAATCTTCTATGCTATATATATCTAATTGGAACTCTCTACTCACTCAAACACTCTTGAGGCATAATCACTCTTGGATTATGAGGAGTTAATTAGTCTTATCATTTTATTAATTGAATTCGGATGTAAGAAATGTTAAATTCTCAAAAAGATTATTTAGTTCAGATCAATAAGATTTTAAGGTAAAATCATATCTTGAGAAAAAACATCACACTTAACACTAGTTGGGACTATATAACTAGTGTAAAATATCACACTTTATATTGATTGACAATTCAACTTTAGTTGAATAGTATAACATTTTACATTATAACACATTATAATCTAAGTTGAAACTTCAATGCTATTTTATCAATTGATGTATGATAGTAATAATTATGTGGTACATTTAATTAAACAAAAAGACAATTCTCTAACGCCTAAAAATTTACAAAACCAAAATTAATTTTATTGATATAAATTACTAAAAACATTCATTTTTAAAATAAGATAAAGCTCATTCTTTATTTTATATTTTTTCCATCTTTTCAATGACTTAGTTAATTATCATGAAATCATCTTCTCTCATTCTCTTTATTCTTCTTTTTTGCAAGAAGATTTTGTCAATTCATCTTCTTGTTGCTTCCTGTTATATTCACACTTCAAATTACAAGTAAAAATTGATTATGAAAGAATTGTTAACACTACACGTGAAGATTGATAATTGATAAATCAATTCAAGCACTTTGACATGCTGTTCACTACCTCACTTAATCACTTTATTTGATTAAATTTAGGTAATTTCATTTTTATAAACTAATTAATCTTTTCACTTTCACAGTTTATTTTTAATAGTTGTATATCATTCCTTTATCATTGTTATTGTATGTGTGAAACAATATAATTGTTATCATCATTTTTCCAAAATAACTATAGGGATTCAAAAATCTAGTTGTATTGTTGCTTCAGAACAAAAAAAAAAAGTCAATCCTTTTCCTCCTAAAGACTCTTCAACTCCTTTGTACCCATTTTCTCTCAACTTGTCTCCTTTTTCCCGGCCATTGTTCTCCTCTTTTCTGATTTCTTTTACTATTACTCCTTAAAACAAAGGTTGGAAACTGAGACGGTTGCAGAGTTCTCTAGAGATCAAACCGAACATTCTTTTCCTTCACGTAAGTTGATCTCCAACCTTCGTTCTATTCCCGTTTTTCCATTCTGAAGCTTTCATTCCGTCTTGGGATCTTGTAGGAGCCTCATTTTCATCTATGTACTATTGTATTTCAGCATCGTAGGCTACTTTGGGGTTGTGGTGCTCATCTACATTTAGGGCTTTCTTTCCGTCAAGAGTAGTATCAGTTCCAAGGTAAGGGAAGCTAGGTTTTTCATTAGATTTTGAAATAAATTGCTTATCTTGGACTTTGATTGTGTCTTGGTATGTTGGATTGATGAGTGTGTTGAATTGTGGTTTGTTTATATTTTGGTGTTGCATGTTGAGAGTATGTGAAAATCTGCTATTCTAATTTAAGCGAGAATTTCTAACTTAAACGATATTAGTCTCATCCAAGCGAGAAAAATCTAGCTTAAGCGAGAATAGCAAAATTCCACTTTGCTCTCTGTTCAAGTTTTAGCTTAAGAGAGAATTTGTAACTTGAGTGAGAGCAGTCTCGTCCAAGCCAGAGAAATCCAGCTTATGCGAGAACCTCCTAAGCGAGAGACATCTAACTTAAGCGAGAATTGTTGCATAATTTTAATTCCTTATTTTAACTTGTGATTGAATAAGGTAATGTTAAAAATATGATGTATGAAGCTATGCATGAATGATGTGGCATTTTTTTAAACATGTACTTGATGTGTTTAGCATGGAATGATAATTGTTCAAAGATAACATGTGAAATGTTGATGATAAAAGAGTTTCAAGGGAAATGCTTGGTGATAGTGTGGTTAGTGTGTGCCTTGATATATGAGATGTCTACATAAGGAAGATATTGTGAACTCTAATAATCACTCACACTCATGTAGAGTAGCGTGATTATGTGGTGAGAGAGATAAGAGGTCCTAGTCTCAGGAGGTATTTGAGCCTGAGACGCATTGGGACAAATTTTGTGATTGATTGGGTGATAACCCCTTGCGGCTAGATCCTACAGAGTTTAGAAATCAACACATGTACATACTTCCTTAGAATTCTATATCAAGTGCATAATCCGAATAATCGAGTGAATAATCAGTTGGATGTTTAATTGAATATAATTTTGTGAGTTAATGTTTCTTTTATCCATGTATGTACTTCTCGGGTGATGTACCTAAGTATTTATATTTATGTATGAATGTTTAAATACACTAGTTTACCATTCTATTTGTGTTTTGTGTTTGCTTGGTATTTCTTTTTGCAGTGATCACCATTATTGGTGTGAACAAATAAGAAAACACTAGCTGATCATGATTAGGTGGAAGATAATGTTGTTGGATAGTTTAGGTGTTCAATCTGTTCCCTTCCTTGAGCACCTTTTTTGGAAGATTTCCTTTACGCCTAGTTTAATGCTCTTTATATGAACATCTTTTTGAAAAGGAAGAAATGAAAAGAAGAAATAATAGAAAAAAAAGGAAGAAATTAGAGCTATGAAGTTTTTCTCATCTTTATATTGAGAAGGAAGAGCACATAATATATATTTGTGTTCACATTTTATTATTTCAGTTTTACCCTTAATAATTATTTTAAAAATATTTATTTTATATTTAACCGTTATTCTAAAAACCTCTTTTGCTTTTAATAATTATTTTAATTTTTTTTTTGCGTACATATTTTATTTTTCAAAGTTATATTTAACAATTATTTTAAAAATTGTAATTAATATTTCTTATCGATCTTAACTCAAATTTATGTAAAAATTAAAAATTGCGAACACACATGCACGCATGCGCGACAATGTCTATCTTTTCGATTATTAGCTCAAGAATGGACAAGGTGGATATGGAAGTATATTTAAAGATATCTTCCGGGCACATTGAAGGTGACTATAAAATTGTTGAGTCCAGTAGAATTTCAGCAAGAGGTTAGATGACTTTGTTTTAGTTTGATTTCATATTTTGTCCATCATCCTATTTTAGTTAATAAGACTCTTTTTTGTGTGGTTGGTTTTGTAATATAAAATATATTAAAATTAGTTCGGTTGTTAACTTATATGTGAACAAAAAAAAAGTTAATTTAACTGATTGAGTATTGCAGTTTCAACATCCCATTTCCTTTTTATTTTTTCAATAATGTCTATATATCGAGTAATCTCAAACCTTAACTGATTTAGATTTATCTATCATCTATTTTAAAGTTTATAATTAAAAAAAAACTTAATATATTTAAGGGAAAGTCACCTTAGATATAATTGTACTTTCTATTACTCATGATTAAGACTAATTTCATAATTAAAATCCATAACCATTTTCAAACAAATCTTTACATCTTTTTTAACTATAATAATTAACAAACTGAATATATTTATTTGACATAATAAACAATTATTTTCTTACACATTTACGATATACAAAAATAATGATTCAACTTTTACAAATTTAATTGATTAAAATGTTGTTATAAATATACATCACCAATAATTATTATCTACCTATCATTTATTTAGTATTATCTAATATGCATCAAAATAAAAGTTTTTTATCTTAATATTTATCTTTAAAAAAAAAACATGCCTTAAGAATACATACTAACCAAGAAGCATATAAGTTAACACATTAATCCACACCCTCCTAACAAAGAACATGAATCTTTATAACTTTAGTCCTGAAATTTCTGTATATACTAAGTTCTAACATAAACTTTGTTTTTCTATTAAATTTTATTTAATTAATGTTTTTAATTAATCATAAAAAATATAAGCTCGTAACATTCAAATCTTTCATTACATTATTATGCCTAATATTATAATCAGTATTTAATATTCATAACATACATACGATATATAATAATATATAATGAATAATTACTATACTATTAATTTCATTAAATTATACTATTTAAGATTATACTTCTATATACTTAACTCAATTTTATCCTTAATTATTATTTTAAAAATTAATTATTTTATAAATAAATAATTTACATTTTAACAATTAATCTAAAAACTTCTTTTATCTTTTTTAAAAAAAGTTTATTGTACATATTTTATTTATCTAATTTCATATTTAAAAATTATTTTAAAAATTAATTATACACTTCTTATTATTTTTATTGATTTTAACTCAAATTTTTATAAAAATTAAAAAAATAACACACGTAAATAACTTATGTATTTTTACTAATATATATATATATATATATATTATATATATATATATATATATATATATATATATATATATAAACTTCTGTTACTAATAAAAAAATTGTATGGATAAATTAAAAGACTATCCAACAACTGGCTGATCAAGAGTTATCTTTTTACTGTTTAAACTATTATTCAAGTTAGGGATGTCAACGGGCGGGTAGGGTACGGGTAGTAGTTCCTCGTACCTTATTCGCTGGATAAATATATGTTTCGTACCCGTATCCATATTTGTCGGGTATCCGTTATGCGGGTATTCGCCTATTTTTTTCATATCCGCAGGTATCCACTGGTACCCGCGGGTGTTTGCAAAATTATTTAGAAATAAATATTTAATCATAAATTCAAATAAAATAAAATAAAATACATCATTGTCATAAATTTTAAATAAAGTTCAAATAAACTCAAGTTGATACAAGTCCAAATAATTGTATAAGTAAATATAAAATGACGTTCAACACAATGGAAATTCTTTAATTAATGTTTTGATCAACAAATTCATTCTCTCTGATTGATTCTAAAAAATAAACAAATAATAAACATCAATTGCCACGTGTCATGTATTCTTATTTTGATTTCATCATTTGGCAACAAGCATACCATAAACGTCATTGTCTATATAAGGTTTGATGTATATGCCCAATTTCAAAGAAAGAAAAAAGAAAAATGTCAAGGGGTGTAAGTTTAGCGGGTACGGGTATCCACGGGTACGGATACTATGATATTCATACCCGCCCCGTTAACATGCGGGTATCAAAAATACCCGTACCCACAGGTAGCAGGTATCAATTTTTAGTATCCATTTTCTATCCGTTGCGGGTTTTATCCGCGGATATTTACGGGTACTGATTTTTTTGACATCCCTAATTCAAGTACACCCTCCATCACTGATAATAACCGTCTAAACTATTATCCAAGTTTACAGTTCTGTTAACATAAATGCACAAATTTGCACAAACAAATAAAATAGCTTAATTATTAAAATTATCAACTTCCTCTAGTCTCTCTTGATATTATTAATGGTGTCAAATTTGCTCGAAAACCATAAGCACTAATTCAATAATATGTCAACTTTTGAATGACCATCCTATTTAAATGATTTTTAAAATGAAAGTACATTAGCATCAACTAAGTTGACATAAAATAATATATATTTTTAATATTAATTTAATTTACATTAGTTTGGTGGGTGCTAATGACAATAAATTAAAAATGATTAAATATTTTTTTTTTCATAAATTATTATAAAAAAATGTGTTTCGTCTATAAATTAAATTTTAAAGTATTTCATTATGTAAAACATTATCTAAACAAAAAAAATTGAAGTAATTTGTTACATGATGGAAAGCCTCCTTCATAAAATTGTGTTTTGTGTATAAATTAAATTTTATGTAAAAAATTATCTCAACAAACAACATCAGAAGGTTATTTGTTACATGGAAAACTTTCTATATGTTTGTTGAAAAGGATGTTTTACATGGCTTTTATAAAATGTAAGAACTAAATATTTTATAATTTAGTTTAGGAGTGAATCACAGTATTTTATAATAGTTTGTAGATAAAAAATATATTTAATTCATTTAAAAGTAGTTTCTCATACAAGGTCTTTCCATCTTACAAAAAATAAAATATAAACAAAAAAATGAAATAAAATGAAAATTATAGTGATAAAGGAGATAGGTAGGAATGAATAGGAAATGTAAAAGAATTTATAATTGTGAATAATTTATAAAGAGAGTGAAGAGAAAGATAGTGAGAGAAAAAAGATACATCCCAATATTTTACAAATACATTAACTATTTATTTTGTAAAAAAGAAAAAAAAAAAAAAAAACACACTGGTCTACTTAGGTCAAATTCATGTGATTTTTTTCTTCTTCATATTTTTTAAACCCTATCCCTAGCAGGTTAAAAATATCAGGCCTTGAACAGTCCTATCTTAAAAGAGTGAAGCATGTGTCCTTGTTCTGTACCTTATTTGGTACATTGGAATATATTTGAATATTATGTAAAATAATATTTTGTTTTAGAGTGATGTTTGTAATTTTAATGGTATTTTGTGTTAAAAGTTATATTTTTAATCATGAGACTAAGACGTGCGTATTTTTTGGTTGGTATATCGATCTTTTATCTTATGGTTTACTTTATCCAAAATATATATATATATATAAATAAGAGTATACTTTTTACTGTTTTTTAACAATAAATTAATTTTGAAGAAATGAAAAACAGCACCACCCGGTTAGTGTGAAATAAAATACAATTCAAATGTCAATGTATATGCATATTGACATGAGATTTAGGTTCATTTAGGTTTATATAAACTATAGCCTCAAAGGGCCAATAGTAATCATAAGTTAGGCCACAAATCAGTGTTAATGAAACAATTTAACTAATTACTGAAGTCATGTTTTGGCTTTCAAAAAGTTTAGATTTTGAGATAACAACTAACATAATTTTATAATCAGTATCAAAATATTCACACTAATGAAAAACAAAACGAACATCTTTCATATACACTTAAAAGGTGTTTGTCAGAATAACGTGAAAAACACCATGCAATGCAGTATCCATCACATTCAGCAATATTTGGTTCCACTTTAAAATTTCATATCTGTTCTTAGTGTGAAAAATTGAAACAATTCCAAAGAATTTTAATTTGAATAGTGATCATAATCTGTGTTTGAGTTTGCAGATACGTGTTTATATAATTACTAAATGGATGATATCTTCTCATTCAACCTATTCAAGTTTTAAGAAAACATAAAAGTAAATAAAATTCATGTAAGATAACAATTATAACATATCCAGACAAGTTTCTGGTTTGTTTTATGTTTTATTTTACTTACTTTTAGTCAAAATATTTCACTTTAAATATTTAAAAAATATATTTCATTTCTGTAATAATCTCATTAATTAATTTATATAGATAACCCAAAATTATATTGTTACCCTTTTATTAAGAATAATTTTTTGTTAACATTATTTTTTTTTTCATATAGATATATGTAATTAATTAGTGATTTGAAAAAAAAAAAAATTATAATATATATATATATATATATATATATATATATATATATATATATATATATATATATATATATAAGTAATTTCTTAGCCTCACTAAGAAATATTGCTGCGGAATTCGTACATTAGAGAAACATGAAGAGAAAGGATTCCACACGACATGCTAGATTCTTGAAAAGAATTAACAATTTATTTTTGGTACATCCTCACACATGTTTGAGGCTTATATTAATATTAGTTTGGAATCTACTACATATATGACAGACATTAACCTAACTAACTTAATAATTTTGAGTAACAGTTTACACATATTAATAAAAATATTTGTAAAAGTATTATTAAAAGTTTTAAGTAAAATTGTTAATAGAAAAATAAAGTTTTAAAAATATTGTTAAAATTTGCAAATAACCTTTTTAATAAAACGTGACGTTATAAAATTTATTTTAAAATTTTTAAGTTTTTATAATGAAAACAACATTCCATAAATGTTACTACAAAATTTGAGAAAATTTGGTTTTAATGAAAACAACATTATAAAAATATTACTAATATATAACTTTAAAAAAATTATAAAAACATTACTAATAATTAAATTATTTATTTTAAAGTAAATTACTATTTTAATAAATTATACAAAATAAACTTTTTGGTTTAACAAACCAAAATAATATGTCTAATAATATTGACTTTTATATAACTAAAACAAATTATTTTAAGATTTAGTATATTTATAAAAATAATTTAAAAACTATACAGATAGATAGGTTGAGATTATGTCAATAAGATAATTATGATTATATAGGTTAAGATAACTTAATCAATCCTAATGGATTTACTTACTTGACGTAGATCTACTCACTTATAAAGACTTATGAAATAGATATAAAAAGGTACAAGACTTAGAAAATTGTTCACTCATTTATTATTATCTTTAACTATATTTGAAAAATTATTGACATGAAGGTAAGAATGTGTTTGTATGTATCCATCTCACAATTCGATTAAAGAAGAATGAATTTTCTCATACACCAAAAGAAACAAAGAAGGGTTTTTTAAGAACAAATCGACCTTTTGTAAGAACATAAACCATAATATTATTATCATCTTTAATATCTATATATTATTCAAAATGATAAATTTTCATATATAATCATCTTTATTTAATTTTTCAGAAGGTCAATATTATAAAGAATATGAGAATTAAAGTCAAAATTCATAGGGGCATAAGTAGTATTTTGGTGTAATGATATAATAAATAACCATTCCATTATTACGCTATGTCATTACAAGTAATATAAGCTATGTCAGGAACATGAATTTATGGTGAAACCGAGTAGCATGGAAACATTAATAATAACTAACTATCTACCATATTCATAACATAACATGATATGAATACCCAACTGCAATACCCATTACTTGTACAACTACTGTAAGCTATTAAAACATTAAGACAGGGATGAAACTATTCATGTGTGTGTGTTTCCGTAATATAGGGATGGAATTCAATTAAATAAGATGTTGAAACAAATATAAAAAATGCAAAGGAGTTATAAATAAAAAACACTCGAATATATATATATATATATATATATATATATATATATATATATATGTATTATTTGTAGTAATATTTTCCTGAAAATGTTATTATAATTTGTATAATATTTCTAATAATGTAACTAAAAATAATTTTAAAAGTATTAAGTGGTCTAATGAAAGAATATACAAGTTTCTTTTCTCAGGCTTGATGCGCAGACGTCTCCAGAGATTGTGATTTTATATGGTTATATGACATTAATCTTACACATATAAGACATTTGACATTACTTCTACACCAAAACCTTAAACTGATATGGTGTTATGAATTTTTATTCTTATATAGTGTTTAACTTTGTGATTCTATATGGTTATATGATATTAGTCTTACATATATAAGACATTTGACACCACTTTTATACCAAAATATTAAGACAATGATATTATGTATTTTTATTCTTATATAATATTTAATTTTATCTATTTTATCTAATATAGGACTTTTTAACTCACACTTTGACTATTCCGACCTAATACCCTAGACTCAACAACCAAATTACATCACAGCTTCCTCTGTTTCCTATTGGTTTTCCTTAAAATAAATTGTGACAGAGTAATTATCAACACGTACGATAAAAACCTAAAACATCAGGAGTTTGGTTTCTGAGCATTGATAATATAAGAATTTGTTATGTTTGAAAATTAATGTAAAAATAAAAGACGAAAATATTTTGTACGAAAAGCATGTGTTGAAGTTCAAATTGTATTGGTGGTAAATGTAGTGCCGTAGTATACTGGTTATCTTTTTTCATACACACACGTCAACGACTGAACCTGCAAAAGTTTGAAAAAGAAGGTACCACGTGCATGTGTTTCATCCATTTGTTTCTGCTCTTCTTTTCATTCAGACTGCATTCATTGCGATTCATTTATTTAAATATGCATATATACTCTTTTCCTTTTGGGTTGTCATTACAAGTTACTTACAATTTCCACCAAACTTAACAATGTAATCTATTATAGAAAGTTTTAATCTTTATATTAACAACTTAGTTTAGTTGGGGTGTTATTCTGAGATTGTGAACGCGTTATAGGAGCGAATCAGGTACAGTGGAACAGTGTGATGGGTAGGTTGGTAATTTCCTGCGACTGTGATGTGTGAGAGATGAGTTTGTTTATAGCGCGGTCGTTAAATTTGTTTGAAAAAAAGGGTGAAAAATGTAGAGTGAACTGCAACTAACAAATTAAGAGGGAGACGCTATATCTTCTCCTCATTGTTTCAAAAGCACATTCTCACCATTTTCATGCTTTCACCGTTTTCCTTTCTCTTCTTTAACTACGCATCTTGCTGCAGCTCAACAATTTTCAACTTCGATTTTCCTTTCGTCACCTTCTCTTCTCTTGCTGTTCGATTTCAGATTGCGTTTGCGCAGGTGAAGAAATGCTGCTTCGACGTTTTATTTTTTCATTTTTTCCTGCAATTTTATTTCGCTTTTCAATTGATTCTTTTCGGAAGTTGTCTTTCAACTTCCGCATTGTATTTTTTCCACCCTACCGAGGCTAAAAGCCTTCTCCGTTGTTGTTTGTTTAAGGCTTATGAATGTTATCATCATCATTCAGATTATTGTTGTCTTTGTTGATTTGTTAGTATTTATGATAATTATTTATTTATTTATTTTAAATTTGATCTAGAGTTTTGTTTGTTCTGAAAATGTGAATTTCTTTGTGTTTGATCCATAATAATAGATTAATGTTTATTATCTGAATGAAGCTCGGATATTAATTCGGGACATCTAGTTCCAATTTTAACCGTTTCTTCTTAAACACGGCAAAATTCGCGTCAGATTAACGGTTCAGCTATGAGGGCACTTTGCCATTATGGTTTTATTTTTAATATAAAATTGTTTCTAATTTATGTCATTTTTGTTTGGATTATCTTTTACATGCTACATTTAGGAGAACAAGAAGACAATTCTACACAAGAGAAATAACTGGGAATTTTAGTAAGATAATTACGTCCATTCAAAATTTTCTTTTCTTCTGGCAATACCATTTCGGATATTTTATTCCTATATTTCTCAGCACACCAAGTTGGTGAAGAATTTCCTGCAAAATTTGACTCCCCAGTCTTTGTCGCCGTTGGTAACTCTCTAAAACTAATTCTAAAAGTTCAATGTTCCATGTGAGGGAGAATTTGACAGTCTGTTCTGTGTCTCGGGGAACATCCCAGAAAACTCCAATTTTTCCATTAGAATACGTAGAGACCGTATTTTTGTGTAAAATTATAGGAGCATGTCACGCTGGTCAATTATTACTTTTGGCCCCTCTCTGGAAAATTTTATATTTGAAACTGCGTAGAACAAAATCATTCTTTTTATTTTTATTTCTTCTTTATGGAGTTGTAACTTTTGATTATTTTGTAGCCGCAGATAATGATTGGGGGTTGAAAGCTTTGGTGGCCCTTGTGTTCCATACCATCCCAGCAATAGTACAAAACAAAATTCAGAAAACAACTTAAAAAGTAATAAAATAACTGAACGTCGAAGTGGCCTTTTGGGGTGCTTTGTATTCAGGACATGATCTCATTGTCAAACTGGGGGCATTGAAGTTTTACAGAGAAAGTAGAGGAAATGGGTTCCATTGCAGAGGAGGCAATGCAAGGCTCAGCAGGCAGTGAGGAGAGGATTCTTGTTTCTGTTCGTGTGAGACCTTTGAATGAAAAGGAGTTCTTAAGAAATGATCTGTCTGAATGGGAATGCATTAATCACACAACCATCATGTACAGGAGCAACCTTTCAGCTACAGAAAGGTCCCTGTATCCAACAGCTTATACATTTGGTACGAAGAGGCTAATCTTACGAATCCATACGTAGATTTGCTGATGTTAGGTTTATGTATGAATTGCTTATAATCGAGATGCAGAATGCTTAGGGCTGAAAACATTTTTGATTGAAAAATAAGTTAGTGGAAGCACCGGCTTAATTTAATTTGCTTCATACAGGGCTACCTGGGTTGTGAAATTGTTGGGTGTTTTGAATGGTTTTCATTTATAAGATAAGGCCAAATGAATTAACTTGGAGAATGTGGTGGGAGTCCATCATAATTGATGTTGGTGATGCTAGTTGATGAAATTTTTCGGGGTTTTCCATCAAAGGCTCTATCGGATCTTTGTTTAGTCAAAGTTATATAAAAATGTCATAAATCTGGTCGTTTCTATGCATTGAAATAGAAGGCGGTTCATCGTTTTTGTCATTTAAACAATTCTATTAAGACCATACTCATGGCTTTAATTCCATTAAATAAACATGGGTTAAAAGCTGAAGTTGACTCCCTCTCTTCATCCACCTTGATTTTTTTTTTTTTCTTTTTTTCTGTAGATCGAGTATTTAGTATTGACAGCGATACAAGGCAGGTGTATGAAGAAGCAGCTAAGGAAGTTGCTCTTTCAGTTCTCAGTGGCATCAACTGTGAGTTTGTTTCCCCTTCATCGCCTTTCTTCCTTCATAAGAATAAACTTCCTTGGAATTTCTATATTGGCTTATTTGGTCTTTGATTAACTATTTGATCAGCAAGCATTTTTGCATATGGACAAACAAGCAGCGGAAAAACATACACCATGAGTGGTATAACAGAGTACGCTGTAGCAGATATTTTCAACTACATTGAACAGGTAAATGAAATATGAACTCTTCGATTAATCACGCATTGCCTTTTCATTGTCAAAACCCTATATTGATTGCATTTTTTATTTTTCACAGCACATGGAAAGGGATTTTGTGTTGAAGTTTTCGGCATTGGAGATCTATAATGAATCTGTCAGGGATCTCCTTAGCGTTGACAGTACACCTCTCAGACTTCTTGATGATCCAGAGGTAAATATCTTCATCAGATTTTTAAAAAAGCTGGTGCTTCTACATTGTACTAACAGTTTGTAAGTTAAACAGAAAGGGACAGTTGTTGAGAGACTCACGGAGGAAACTGTAAGGAACTGGAACCATTTTCAAGAACTCATTTTTTTCTGTGAAGGTAAGGACTAAGGAGGTTTACTCTCTATCAATTTTTGTTTTCTTTTAATTTTTCTCATACTACAAATTGAGCTTTTGCCCAGCCTGAGCTGACTGCTAAGTTATCATAAAATTGATTGGATATTTCAGCTCAAAGGCAAATAGGGGAGACCGCACTGAATGAAGTGAGCTCCAGATCTCATCAGATTCTTAGACTGGTACGTATGTTCATATTTTTGTCCAAGGGAAGAGAAGTTTGTAGGTCCTCATTGCTAAGATTCCTTAACTAATGTGATTCTTCAGACAGTTGAAAGTTCTGCAAGTGAATTTATGGGAAATACGAACTCCTTTGCCGCTTCTGTGGTACGACTGATTCACTCAGATCACAGAAAAATATAGAAGAATTACTTTTTTTTTATGTTGAAAGAACAGTAATTGAAACTAAAAATCTTTTCCCCGGGTACAGAATTTCGTCGATCTTGCTGGGAGTGAACGGGCATCCCAAACTAATTCAGCTGGTACGAGGTTGAAAGAGGGTTGCCACATAAACCGTAGTTTACTAACTCTAGGAACTGTCATCCGCAAACTGAGGTTAGCTTATGAAGTTTGCATTCAATATTTATTTTACTCAACTAAATGCATACTGTCTCCACATACTTTTTGCCGTATCCAGAACTTTGCACCACAAGTTTTAAATAGCAGAGATACGTGTTGGATTTAAAGAGGTTGGAAGAGTGTTCATTTTTATAAACATATAGTTTTTTCGGCTATATGAGGTTTACTTTTCTTATAATGGAATATGGTGATTTCTTAACCCATCTTCAAAATTCAAATTTGTGGTGATTTTTTTTACCGATCTTTCTAACGGCAGAACCTGCAAAACTGTATTACATAAAAAAAAGGAAACCACCATAATGGTTCTGTCGCCTTTCTTTTCTCCATCATCTGTCATTTCACCGTTCACCTTTATGCATTTTCATATAGATTAACGGATCAGCTTTTTCTCTGTTTTTAAAGATATACTCTACTTGTGGTACAAAAAGATTATAGATAGTAAATATTGAAAACACATGAAAGAAACACAAATATTTACCATTTAATGCCCAAAACTATAGCGCACTACTTAATCGTTAATTTACATTATTATTATTATGCAATAATCATGCCAACTGATTCTGTTACAATTATTACTTTAGGAATTATGAAGAGAAGAAACTTTTTCGGACTTTTTTTTTTCATGAACTTACCGAATGCGTCAATATAATCAATATTTGAGATATTAAGAATCTTTTATACTCATTTTTTAGAAACACTGCCTTACCCTAAAAACAATTAATTTGATGGCAGCAAGGGGAGAAATGGACATATTCCTTTCAGAGATTCAAAGCTAACCCGCATACTGCAGTCCTCATTAGCAGGCAATGCTAAAACTGCAATCATCTGCACCATGAGCCCTGCAAGGAGCCATGTTGAACAAACCAGAAACACCCTTTTATTTGCTAGTTGTGCTAAAGAAGTGACAACCAATGCAAGAGTCAACGTAGTGATGTCTGATAAGTTGTTGGTCAAGCAACTGCAAAAAGAGTTGGCTAGACTGGAAAGTGAGTTGAAAATTTTAAGGCCAACGAAACCTGATTCGTCAGCATTGCTGAAGGAAAAAGATCTCCTAATTGAGATGGTAAGGATCAACATTCTCAGAACTAAGATTCGTTACGTTTGTCAAAGTAGAATTTCTTACGCTAGTGAAATATATTCACCATAATGTTACATCATGTAAGTGCATTTCCTTAAAAGGTAAAAGTAGATTGCGCTGTTTATAAGGTAGTAGGTTCCTTAAAAATATTTGTTACTAGTCCTGTAATGTTCTGCAGTTCAGGGTTTATTCCACACCTTCCCTGTTGTAGACTTTTTATTCTTAGACAACAACGGTCCCTGAAGTGCTCACAGAACAGCCAGTTTCAGTTGGTCTTTTTATGTACAAAAAAAATGCATTTTGGTGAGATAACTTCAAATGTTTTCCACTATTATGTATATTTACTGATCATTTACGCCCAATCAGAAGATGAGTTTTAGAATATATGGTGAATGAGGGCACAATAATTTCCTTAAGTCTGAGCTTGTGTTTCCCTTTTAAGTTCCCTTTTAAGCTGTAAATATGAATCTTGCTGTTCCTCTGTTCTTGCAGTTAAAGAGAGAGGTAATGGATCTGAGGATGCAGCGGGACCTTGCTAATTCTCAAATTAAGGATATGCTTCAAGTGGTTGGAGACGATACGTCCTCAAGTGAATTGGTATGAGTACTGTATTTGCTACTCTAAAGCATTAAAAGTAGTGATTGTCATTCTTTTTTAATTTATTTTATGTTCAAACCCAATATCCAGGACAGTTTGGGTCATCAGTATCCCAAATTACGTGTGCGAAGTTCATTTGACTTTGAAAATCGAACTACCGAGCCACCAAATTCGTTAAGTTTTGACTGCATTGAGAGTATCAGATCTTTTGATGCATCTCAATATTCGGATGGACATAGCAATAGTTCTGATGAGAACTATTTCCAACTCCCTGATTTGGAAAAGAGTCTTCCCGTAAGGATTTCTTCTCCTGTGCTTTCTGTTGAAAGTCTTGATGATGCAGAGAATGATTTGGATCAGAAAAGTGTTGAAGAACAGCACCAAGATAATTTAGAGGAAGGTTGCAGGGAAGTTACGTGCATTGGGTCAGAAGACACAATTACAAACACCCGTAAACATTCAAATTCAGCAGATAGAAGTAAAATTTTATACACAGAGTCTGTTGCATCATCTCCAACCGTCTCAGGATTAACCGAAGTTGGTAACAGAGACAAAGGAAATCCAGATATGTGGTCAGCTGGGCTAAAGGACATAATTACAAACACCCATAAACATTCAAATTCAGCAGATATAAGTAAAATTTTATGCAGAGAGTCTGTTGTATCATCTCCAACCGTCTCAGGATTAACCGAAGTTGATAACAGAGACAAAGAAAAACCAGATTTGTGGTCAGCTGGGCTAAAGGATAACAAAGAAATAAACAGCTTAGAAGAACGTTTTGTTGTTCCCTCTTCAGAGAAAATATCTCGATCGCTGACACAAAGTGGTGCATCTAGTTCTAAAACCGTGAAATTAACCAGAAGTAGAAGTTGTAAAGAGACTCTCATGAGAGATACATCTTCAGATTGGTTTGACCAAGAAGAAATGATTCAGAACACAACCCCAATAGGAACCGAAAAAGACTTCACTCGAGCACCAGAGGACCCTCAGAAGAAGACTTCGACACCCAATTATAATGCCAATTCTGAGAGGTTATCATGGGATGATCACGAGAATTCCCAGGAAAGTACTGCAGATATTCAGAATACGAAAACCTACATTGATAACGAAAGTTGTGACGATAATTCATTACCACCGGGAAAAAAGGAAAAAGATGATCTTGAAAGTTCAAATCTGCAAGCGAACCCCGAGGTATGCTTCTAGTTGTTCATCTTTCTTCCTTAATTTGCTTCTATGTGTCTTCCATTGATCCAACTATGAATGCTTCTAATCTAATATACCGATTCCGTTTTGTATTTTGGTCAACCATGCAAATGATGGTAGTAGCATGCCTAACCCTTTTTGAAATGAAAATTCAACCAATGATTCTGAGTCATTTTGCATGGCAGGTTCCAGCGAATGAATTGCAGTCCGATAATACTCCAAAGAAGTTCAAAGATGTTGGTTCGAACCCATTGCAATCTGAGGAAGAAAAACAGGTGGAATGGTCTTCAGAATTTAAGCGGCTGCAGAAACAGATTATTGGACTCTGGGATGCTTGTCATGTTTCATTGGTTCACAGGACTTACTTTTTCCTTCTATTCAAAGGAGACCCATCAGATTCTATCTATATGGAAGTAGAGCTCAGAAGGCTGTTCTATCTCAAGCAAACTTTTGCCAAAGGGAATCAGACTGTGGAAGACGGATATATCCTTAACGCTGACACAAGGTAAGACTTGAAGCATTAATCTTCTTTAAAAAGATTTATGAATTTGTATTTAAACAAGTTTCACGTTTTCTGTAATTACAAAACCTACAATACCTTTCTTTTGCAAACAGCCATAGGTATCTGAGAGCTGAGAGACAGATGTTGAGCAAACAAATGGAGAAGAAGCTGTCAAAATCTGAAAGAGAGAATTTGTATATTAAATGGGGAGTTAGTCTAAGTTCAAAGTATAGAAGGTTGCAGCTATCCCATCGCTTGTGGTCAAAAACAGATGACATGGACCACATTAGAGAGAGTGCCACCATTGTTGCAAAGCTGGTTGGTTCAGTAGAGCCAGATCAGGCTTTCAAGGAGATGTTTGGGCTCAATTTTGCCCCCCGGACCCCAAAAAGGAGATCTTTTGGTTGGACAACTAGTATGAAGAATATTTTGTAAGCTTTGATTGTCAAAGCAAATTATTCTATAGGAAGTTTGATTTGGCCATGTAAAATTTCCCCCTTTGGCTCCATTTAACATAGGACATTTCTTTTTTTTTTTCAACCTTCTAAAAACAATCTCATCTCTTTTTTATGTTTCTAACTTCAATTGCTGCTTGATTGTAAAGAGTTTATCAGGATTTGCAATTCCAAGTTACAGAGTTCTTTTGTACAATGTGCTTACCTAATAATTGAGAACTGCCCTTTCTGTGCATAGAAGAATGCATAGTAACTAGTGAACAATTAGTTTTTATAAACCTTTTCTCACATATCTCGAGTTTCACATTTGAAGAATCTATGAAGTATTCTCTAGACTCTGCAATTTGATGTAGAGACGAAGTTGTTAGAACAAGATAAGAAAATAATTAAGAAAACTTAAATTTGATTTAATTGCATATGACAAGTACGTGGTGGTGTTTATAAGTATAGAAAAGTCTATGCTTCCTAATTAAAACCTACCATGAGTTTTTTTCATACTATTTTCTAGTTAAAAGCTTTCTATGTTTTTGTATAGAACCTTCAATAATGATTTAATAAATTTATAATTTCAATCATAAAACATCTTTATCCCTTAATTTTGACATTTTGTTTTTTTTTTACATAGAGGTAAGGAATGGCTTGCTTGCGGAACTGAAGGTATGATCATAAGTTAATCTTATTTGGTGTTTGAGGTATCATCGATTTCAACGGAGATGGATTGCTCTTAAAGCTCATTCTAATGTTCTACGTTTTGGAGATAACACCTTCACAAGGAAACCATTCAAAATATCCAAAATGTCCTATCGAGTCACTAGGTATTTGTCTTCAAATTTTTTTCACAGATTGTACATTTTTCTAGTTTAAGAATTAAGGATGCTGATAACACTTGCATAGAGTTAAAGATGTTATTTAAATTTAGCTCAAATTCACCTACTAACATTACCTTAATCGTAAATTTAAATTAATATTTTTCTAAATCTAAATAAATGATAAGATCTTATCGTTGCCTTTTCAATTAATATCCAAGATTTGAAAAGAAAATAAAAACTTCTAAAAACTAACTTATTCTAATTAAAATTACAGTTATTTGAGCATATATTTGCAACATTTCTATTTTTCTTAATATTCTCTCCTAGTTTAATTTTGAAGTTTGAAATTTAGTTTTCGTTCTAGTTAGGGCTGGACTAAACTAAGAAAGTGGATTTAAGGGTATAAAATTTTAATGTTTATTTCCCTTATGTCTAGTGTCCATTTAAACGAAAATTTTCTCAAGTTTTTTAGGACCAGAAAATAGTCACAAGAATCTCATAATAACAAAAAAACTAACTAATCTTGTGTAAAGAGAACTAAATATTCACCGAAACATTATTTATTTATTTAAATCCCACTTGGATAGCATTATCTTCTTTCTCATATTATTATTTTTATTTCTTTTACTTGTAATTATTATCATTACTTTTTTACATGAACCATCTCTTCATTAAAGTTAATCTTATTCATCTAAATATTTATATTTTATCATCTTTAACTTTTGTTAATTCTATAACAGTAATATTAAACTTCCTTTCATGATTGTCATTAGGTAAATATTTCTTTTGTTGGAGGTGACATCCGTATTTTTGCTAACTAAAGTAGAGTTAAGTTATAATCTAATCGTAATATTTGGATTGTTATGTTCTTATGAAAAAAAAGTTACATTCTAATTATTACATATAACTTTTGGTAAGTCCTAAATGAATAACTTGATCTAACATTTCTTCATTTTATTCTCTTCTTGGACATCAAGCTTCTCTAGATAAATGCATCTTCATACTCTTCTTTTTAATTTTAAACTTTCTTTTTATATTTTTCATTTTCTTTGGATTCTCTTTCATCAAGTTCAAATAAAGTTTTTCCCTTCATTTGAACTTTAATGATGTTTATGTTGACTATATGTTTAACAAGAACTGCCAATACAAGTTAAGTCATTAGGCCTGAATCAACTCACTTTATGTTCGGTAAAAAAAAAAGGTCTAATCTAACCTAACTCATAAGATTTGTGGGATAAATGAGTCTATTGTAGAAAATATTGTTGAAATGATTGTAGTAAATAATAGATTTGGATACTTTAGCACGTTCATGTACTTAAATTTGAGTTTTCATTTCATTTCGTATAAAAAAAATAAAGTGAAAATAAATTAGATAATATATATATATATATATATATATATATATATATATATCGTTTACACATTTTATTTAAGTTTAATTACTCGTAAGGTACCCAGTTTGGGTCAAGGGTGTCAATCTGGTACCCAGCGAAAAAAAAGTTTCAATTTGGTACCCAAGTTATTTTAAGTGCATCAATCAGGTACATCCCGTTAGATTGTCAGGAACGGCGTTGAAATGGATAACGGATATGTGTCATTGAAAGAAGAAGACGTGTAAAAAAAATAATTGTACAGTGTGCAGTGGTGATTTAATGAAAGGTGAAGTCTAAATTTGCCCTAACTCTTAATAGTACCATATCATCTTCTTCTTCCTTTCCATTCGGTTGTAGGTTCAGAGTTGAAGAGGTGGCTTCTTGATTTGTGTCTTCTTCTTCCAATCAATTCGTCAATGTCTCATCTTCTTCTTCCTCTCCATTCGGTTGCAGGTTTAGAGCTGAAGAGGTTGCTTCTTGTTGTGTGTCTTCTTCTTCCAATCAATTATTCAATGTCTCGTAGTGAGGGTTGTCTGTGTTCTTCGTGGGCATCACAAAAAAATAGTGTCTCCTCCCCTATTGTTTCGTATAGGAGTGCGGGTGGAACCCAAATGTGCTATTGTGGGGAGGTTGCAGCGTTGAGAGTTGCTAAAACAGTTAAGAATTTTGGAAAACAATTTCTTGGGTGCTCTAACTACAAGGTATGAATTATTGTTTAAATTTTTGGTTTCCATAATGTTTGTTGGTGGTAAGCATTTTTGTGGGTTTCATTTCCTGTAACCAGTGAAGTGGTGGCAATGAAGAATCTAAAGGATGCAATTATTTCAAGTGGTTCAACGAAGACAATGGGAATGAAAGAGATGCAACCATAGGAAGACAAAGGAGAAAAATATATGCTCTTGAAAAATCAATTATGGTGTCTGAAAAAAGGATTAAGTTTTGAACATGGGTAATATGTTTTCTGGGACTAGTGAACGTAATATTGGTTTCTAAGTTGAGCAAAATTTTTTGATTTTGTTGTAACCTGGATGGAGTACAGTGGGTGTGGATGCAGTTTCATGGGTTGGAATGTTTGTATTTACGTTATGTTATTGTAATGGATTAAGATTATGGAATAAAAATAGCTTTGCAGTAAATTTTCCTGTCACTTTATTTGAACTATATTTGATTATTGAATGAAAGCACACAAACCGGAGCATCATATTCATCCAGCAATCATATATAGCCTTGTAATGAAACCACAAAAAACTACACCATGAAAGCACACAAACTGGATTACCATATTCATCCAACAATAATAAGGCAACCTGTGCATAATAAGCCAAAAACATTGCCATCCAGTAATAAGCCAATGTGTGCATAATAACCCAATATCACATTCATTGAATATTGTTCTGCTAACTCAAAAGATGGTAATTGATGTTCGTACCAAGTGGATGTTCAAAATACATAATGCTTTTCAAAATATAAACCAAAATACACCACCAGATTACAAAAGTTTCTTCCAATTTGATCTTCCAAAACACAACAGCAAATAAAATTTAAATTGACATAGTATTGCACAATCACGGATTCATTATTGGGCCCCTCCTGAAGGACATTTTTTCTCTGTAGGTTGCTGTTGTAGTAGACTGCATTTGATGGACTGCAGTAGTCTGACTTGCTTGTATTGGTAAAGTCTGACTTGCTTGTGTTGGAAGAGTGTGATTCTGTGGCTGAGACTTCTGTAGTCTAACTTGGTTGAGTACATTGAGTTGGTGGAATGGGCTGACTTGGTTGAGTATGCTCAGTTTGTAGAATGCTCTGGCTTGGTTGAGTAGGGTCTGCATCTGTGTTTTGTAATGTTCCAGATGGAGCAGTTTCTGCTGGTGCAGGAGGAGCATGTGGGCATCTTGTTCTTTTGTGGCCAATTTCTCTACATAACCCACATTTTTTACGGGTACCACCTTGTCTCAGTTGAGTGTCATCTTTCCTCAATTCCCAAGCCTCCAATCTTCTTTTCTTTTTCGGTCTTCCTGGCAAGACCCTCTTTGTTGGAGGCAAAACATCATTTGCAGTAGTGATCTCCCACAGATGAGGTCCGTTGACAGGGTATATAAGTGACAAACATGTCTTTTCATAAGTAGATGCAAGAAACCAATGTGGAAGGAAGTCTTCAGCATTCAGATTTAAAAATCTAATAGCAGTCAGCGCATGGCAGCATGGGATTGCTGTTATGGTCCACTTTCTACAGCTGCATTCTTGTTTGTCAATGTCAACCACAAATTGTTCTCCAATCATTGACCTATGACTCACCTCAAACAATCTTTGTCCTGACCAGCTGTTATGAGTGCAAAAAAATAAAGTGAATTGTGGTTTGCAAAAATAGGAGGCAAAAAATAAAGTGTATTACCTTGGAAGCCAATATTTAGTCTTTTTTGCCTCCTATTCCATTCTCTTCTTAATTCGTGGGCAGATTGTACCTTCAAATGTACTAATCTTCTTTCTATTGCTTGCCCATCTCTTCATGAGATAAATCCGAATTTCTTCCATCATACTGATAATTGGTTTGCTCCTTGCATCCAGAATTGTACTGTTGAACCCCTTAGACATATTATTCACCAGTGTAATACATGCAGGTCTGGCTGTAAATCTGGACCTAGACCAAAACCTACTTTGCAAAAAAAAAATTGACTTTAAAAATAGTTCACACTATATACAATACACTACAGGAATCTTATTACAACATACCTTGGGGGATGGCTAACAAGTGTTTGAATGCGTCTAGATTAACTTCTTTAGTTTCCCTCATGACTACCTCTCATGCTTGAGGATGTGTGCAGTAGGTTGCTTTCCATAACAACAACTTCAGATTTTTTCCAGGAAATTTCTTCCTGAAATTAGAATAGATGTGCCTCACGCAAAACCTTTGGTCCACACCAGGTAACAATTCTTGCAATGTTGGGAGCAGTCCTTGTCAAAGTAATGTAAGGTAGTGCATTATTAAAAAAATAGCAGTTGAATAAGAATCTGAAAAGTGACAAAAAAAGGTCAAGAAACTTACTTTTTGTTGATCTGAAATAAATGTATAAGTGCAGCAAAGTTCAGGCCCACCAAGGTCTCCAAAAACCAATTCCATGTCTCCTTATTTTCAACCTCAACTACTGCGTATGCCAAAGGGAGCATCTGGTCATTTCCATCTCTTCCTACAATTGTCAACAACTCACCACCATATTTGCCCTTCAAAAAACAACCATCTACACCAATTATGGGCCTACAAGACACAAAGCTGTCTTTACAGGCCTTCAGACAGACATAAAGTCTTTTGAATATTGGGTTCCCCTCATTCTCTTCAACATGAACTTTTACAGTTGACCTCGGATTAGACCTTAAAAGTTCATTTGCATAATCATAAATGTGTTTATATTGTTCCCTAAATGATCCATCTATGTTTGTGTATGCCATTGTCCTTGCCCTAAAGGTCATAGACCTAGAAACACCTATATTCCATTTCCTTCCAATCTTGTTTTTCAAGGCAGTCAATTTAACACCTGGATTGTCCCTTAATGTCTTCTCCAACCGTCCACTCAACCATTTAGAAGTCATTAGTCTCACATTGAATTCACGACTACAAGTGTGTTTGTTTATTATTTTCCTCAATTGCCAAGTGCTTTGGGCAGCCTTGTAAGCACAGTAGGCCTACCACTTGCACTTACCCTTCGCACCTAAACACTTAACACAAATTCTTCTTTTGTCATTTCTAAATATTTTCAGCTTCCTCCCACTATGCACCCCATAAGTTCTAATTGCATCAGTGAAGTGTTCCTTTTCAGTGAAGTAAGTCCCAACCTCCCAGTTATAGTCATCCATATTTTTTGGTTGAGAAAATATACTAAAACTCCCATATCTATCTCTATCTTCATCACTTGTATCACTATCTAATGTTTTAGATTGCCATTCTGTATCAGAAAATCCTCTTTGGTCCACATGTTTAGGGTTGGGCTTTTGGGATGATGACCCTCTCACTTCACCAACCTTACCTTCTTTAATTCTGACTTCAAAAAGTTCATCTTCAGATGCATCATCTCCTCCAATAGGTACATCAAACAGACCATCATCTCCTTCAGCAGCAAATAATTCCTCCTCAGATTCATTCCAACTATGAACATCAAAATCTTCATCGCTCTCACTATTGCCCTCAGATGATTCCTCCTCAGACACCTTTGCACCTTCTACCCAACCTCTGCACCACCATCAACCTCTACAACACCATCCAACCCAACTTCTATAGCAGAATTATCCTCACCTTCAACCCCAACCTCTGCGCCACCATTATCCTCTCCCACCTTTGTAGCAGTTGTAATTCCACCATCATCCTCTCCCACCTCTGCAGCAGCTCTAATTCCACCATCAACCTCTCCAACCTCTGCAACAGCTCCAATTCCACCATCCTCTCTAACAGTTGCACCACCTCCTATCCCAACATCCACATCAACAACTAGAGCAGCTCCAATCCCAACTCCACCATCTACCTCTACAGAAGCTCCAACTCCAACATCTTCTCCTACCACTGCAACAGCTCCAACTCCACCGTCTTCTCCTACCTCTGCAACATCTTCCACATCAACTTCTTCATCAGCTGCAACCTCATTACCACCATACTCCAACAAATGAACTATCTGAGGTTCAGACACCATGTGCACAACAAAAAGATGCACTTGGCCATTGAGTATGGCAATATTCACCATATGGCATGCTCCTTTGTCATCACTTAGCAACTCTAACCTTCCTTCCAACACTGAACCTCCACCCACTGAATACCACATCTTTTTGACGTTCACATACCCCATTTCCTTCAGAATGGACAATATTTCGAAGTAGCTCCACCTATCTGGGTCACATGTAAGGGTATTGCTCTCACCCACATATTTTAGTGACCCATCATTTATAAACTTTCCCCCATGGTGGAAGACAACTTCAAAGTGGTCGTCCATCTGTAATCTATAAAATTGCCCAAACAATAATACCAAATTTACAGTCAATACCACATACACACCAACAAATAATTTAAAATGGGGGACCACAACTATAACACCGTCACTTTCACACAAACGGTGGACCACAAAATTGATTAAACAAATACACAACCAACCGCATTACTTAAAAAGCACATTCAACCGACAAACGCGTATAAAAACAACACCCTAAAGCATACCAACACACCAATTTCAAAGCAAACGCATTCGAATAAAAAAACCCTAAATCCATGCCCTAAAGAGAATGAGGAACAGGGGTCTCAAAAAAACGTACCTTTGATCGCCTTCTCCGAACGATTTCACCTTCTCCGAACGATTTCACCTTCTCCGATCGATTCGCCCTTCGATTTTGCAGAAACCCCGATCGCTTCTTCCTCCAGACCTTCTCATTTCTCACTCACATTTTCGACTTTCCAAACTTAACACTCTCACAAACTTAATTTTTTAATTCAAACGCAGATTATTTTATTAGTTATTTTGAAAATACCACGTCAATAATAAGTGCCATACCACGTGTCAAATATTTGTGTCAACCTGTTCATTCATCAACGTTAATGACTTTAACGGCGTCAATGAAAATGTACATGATTGATGCACTTAAAATAACTTGGGTACCAAATTGAAACTTTTTTTTTTGCCGGGTACCAAATTGACATCATTGACCCAAACTGGGTACCTTACCAGTAATTAAACCTTTTATTTATTTATTTCATTCTTGAAAATATTATTTGTGTTTGGCTAATTAGAATAAATAAACATTGCCATAGTTAAAAAATATGTAAGATTACTTATCTTACTTAATATTTACTTACTTAAATTCTCAAGTCAAAAACTTTCAAATATAAATTACTTTCAAATCTTCATTTCTTTTTATTATTTCTGAAATTTTTTTTCATTACTTTTTTTAGTGTATTAACAATCACCGTATATGATTATCATGAAATTTAGAATTAATTTTTATTACATTTCTATATATACACATATCGTTTATAATTAATTATTCACTAACCAACAAGTTATATTCTAAATTAAATTAGGAAATATATATATAATTAAGAATTATTAAATAATATGAATAATCAAACAAAATGAAGTTAGAAACACTTCATTTAATTACACATAACATAAAATAATTAAATAAATAAAATAAGATTAGAAACATCTTAACCAAATATGATAATTAAATATAATTATAAATAGTAAAAGATTAGATGGTGTAAAGTCAGGGACACGGAATAATAATAACAATAATAATAATAATAAAAAATACCATAAACTACAAATTAAGATAAGAGTTTTAAGGACATTAAAAAAAAAAATTATAGTTATAAATAATATAAAATAATTAAATAAGATAACGCTAGAGATACTTACTGAAACATAAGACAGTCATAAAATAAATAAATAACTAATACGTTGAGTAATTGAAATAAACTTTTTTCCTTCAACTTAATGTGCTCTTTAAAAATAAAATTGTAATAGAGCTAAGTTTTAAAGCGATAAAAATACTTTAAACGCATTGATCTAATAATATTAATTTAACATACTGAAGACCGTACCACTAAAAAATAATTATTGGATAAAAAATATAAAACAAATAGTAAAAAGAAAAAAGAAGCATAGGAATATATGTGACAATTATAAAAAAGAAAATTTGTAAAATATGTCAAACATATTAGAATTATGAGGAGTGCTTGACCTAAGTGACCAAGCATTTAATATATGACCTGTCGCAGTTCCATTCTATAAACAAAGAGACAAAAAAATGGTCAAAAATCAAATGCCTTAAATTCGCGCTCAGCTCTTACTCTACATAAAAGTTTAAATAAATTCTACAAAGAGGTAATTTTGTTAAACTTTCAAATTGTGATAAGTAATCAATATGAATTATACTTTATAAAAGCATTTAATGAAATTATATGTTTAAAACCTATAATTAAAAATACACAATTAAAGTGATATACATAGGGTGATCATACGAATTGGTCCTGTCTCTTTAGGTCCGATTTGTTTAAGTCCAGTTCATATTTGGTCCACAAAACACGGATAAGACTAATCTGTTTCATGTTAAAGACGTGGATTGAAAAGTCTGATACGAAAGTCTGTAGGCTTTTTTATTTATTTACTTTTAAAAAAAATTTATGATAAAACTTTTAATATATAATAATTAAAATTTTTTAACAAATTTACACAATCAAACAAAAATTTAAAAAAAATTGAATAATAAATTAATAATTTAATATTTCCATAATATTCAAATCTCAACGCATTAAAAAAATACATAACACTGTAACAATGTCTTTGTCAGTCATAAAAAATTTAAAACAGTCACTTATAAAAATATTTAAAACATTTATGAGCACTCAATAAAGGAAATAATCATTATCCAAGTATAAGTTTTTCTTTTTAATGCAGATCGTGGATCGCTCATACAGATTACGGATTATACGGACTGAACCTTTGTGGTCCAACGAGCTTAATGTCACATGTTTCTTTAACTGCCGTGCAGACCGGCCTGCCGGAACAGGTCCATAGCCACCCCTAGATATACATGAACGATGAAGTTAATGAAATTGAAATGATGAAGCAGAGTGGCTAGACCGCATTCCATTTCTCAACCACTGCACCAAACCAGACAGTCCTGTTAACACAACAGGGTCGTGATTAATTTCTTGCATTGCCAGGGCACTAATTGCTGGCAGGATCACGTTATGCAATGAAACCCTTTTTTTGGTTGGCCTAGGTTAATGCAGCATACCACAACACTCACCCTTTTCCCTTTGTTCTATCCTTTTTGTTTTTTTTTTCCCAGAACTACCTCCAAAAACATTGCACTGATTAGAACTTTTGTCGAATACCTTGTCTTCAATTGTCAAAATTTTCAACTATCCACATGTGGTCCTTCAAATCCCATGACGTCAATCTAAGTTGATCCTGCCACAACTTTATGCCCAAAAATCCATTGGAAACCCTAAAAACAGTGCAAACTTGGCTCTTTCTGCTTTCAACTTCGGCTAATGTGTTGACCACTCCCAGATATTGCCCCCACACCTATTATTACAACTATTTCATTTTTAGTTAGCAGAGTTTTTTTAAAAATCAATGTAAAATGTTGTTAGAGATAAGAAAAAAGTTAAATTCCCCAGTGATATTGACCTTTGAAGCCCAAAGGAATGAACCAAAAGGGAACACTGAACGTCAAGCCAAAATCTAGGGATGAAAGTGTGAAGTACCAAACAAGTAAAACATGTCTTATCCATCACAACATCAAGAAACCTTAGCTTCGTAAAACTCAATTATCGTCCCCTTGTTCTTTATTTTGGCGCAAGCAATTGTCACCATGTTATTCCATTTCAAGACCAGAAGTGGATCAGATCCAAACCTCAATTCCAACATTAAATTATAGAAACTGAAGTGAAACATCTGGGACAGATTGCTTGTTTCCATATACGACCAAGAGAATTTTCTTAGGAAGCATCAAACATTATTAAAATTGACATGAAAGAATATTTATAGATTCATTATGAGTAATCTATGGATATTAACATAAAAATGAGTTCTCTTTACCATCGTGAGAAATTACTAAAATGGAATAATTTTTTAACCTATATTAAATAATTTATTAATGTCTATTTCTACCTTCAAGATGTGTCTATCTTGATCAGAAAATGTATTATTGACTAGAGATAAAATAATTTATAGTACATAAGATACAAACCTCGTCTTATAAGTCAATTTTGTATAATTGAGTTAGATTAAAATTTTATTTTTTAACACAGGTCAAGATGATTTTCATGAAAAAATTGAAGTCAACACAGTTTTAGATTATTTCTATATTTTACAAAATGTATTGAAATTGTATAATATTATATATATATATATATATATATATATATATTCTAAAAAAGTTATCTAAAGTTGTAACAACTAGAACTTTTTCATCAAAGTCGTTTTCACTTGAAACAAATTTATTTCAATTAAAGTAAAATTATCTTAATATAAAGAAGTCATGTTAACTTGTAACAACTAATCCAAGTATGATTTTTTTTTTTAAATGGTAATTTCAAAGTGAATCCAATTGCACCGAAATAGTAAAATAACGAAGAAAAATGTTTGAAAAATTTTGCATGAAAGACTTGAGAAAGTTAAAGTAGAAGGAAAGATGGAGACCAGAGGCAATGCATGGTTTAGGAAGGAAGGAAGGAAGGTGATGTGAAAGAATAGGAAGTAAGTAGATGCACTGATTAAAAGCCTCGACAACAAAACAGAAGGGAAAGTTAAACATGCAAAGATAAGATAGACGACACACACATACCTCAATCATTCTGCTATCACATCCTTCACTAACATTTAACTACGCCAATTCATTTAACATATCTCTTAAATTAAATACAATCACACAACCTTCTCAATTATTTCTTCATTACACTACTCTTTGCACCTCTCATTCATTTCATATTGTATTCGATTATCATAGTTATTTAAAAACATAACAATCACTAATTCTAAATTTTAAAACGATAATTGATATAGAAATTAACTGAGATTATAATATATTAGTAAATTAAATATTATAAAAAGGGCTTATAATAATTTTTGGTCCATATCCGGTGGGTGGCGCTGTTTCTTATGTTTGCTGTAGATATTTAAAAACATAAAAGCAGAATGAAGAGAGTAAAATGAAGAATACAATAATTTACGTATAAATAAGTAGATACGAACAAAATTAGTAAGACAAACAGAAATAATGTAGATAAATAAAATAATAAATATAAATATAAATTGAACACATAAAAAAAAAAAAACAGAGTAATCGAAACTTAAGCTGATCATGGGGGCACAATAAGTTTGGCCCAAATAACACTACACATGTCTCTTCCCTTCTCCTGCCGGTGTAGTTGATGTCCTACCGAAGGACGTTACTTCCTTTTGTTGCTTTATTTCTGTACTGCATCCACAAAACAACACCTACCATGTACAATACACCAATTCACTTTTTCAGAATCTCTCTTCCATCAGACAATTCAGTTAGAAAGCCATAAAGCTGTTCAAATTATTACAGCTAAAATCAATGTTTCTCTATTTTTTTCAATAATTTATAAAGAAAGTTTTCCCACGACTAAACCAGCTCGTCAGTCAAATAGGAAGGAGAAGATAAATTATGACTTTCGTAATTAAGTCGGACATTAATCTAGAAAAAGTTTGTGCTTCCCTTTGGAATAGACATTTGTATTTATAGGTACGAAAAAGACCGTTTATATTTCAAATTTCCACCTCTCCTTAAAATTCAGGATGGATGGATTCTTGTAGTAACTGAGAGTATGATTAATTAGTACCTCTAGAACAAATCATTGAAATTGGAATGATGTCGCTCCATATCCTTTTTCAAGAGCAGTCCAAAATTAGATCGTATTTTTCCTTAAATAATGACGGATCTTCAATCAATAGTTTGAGGGTGTCAAAATTTTGATTGAATTACTCTTTTGGTCTATTTTTTCGTAAAAAAGATATTAAGTTGATCCTCTAGTTTTTCTTTTTACTCTCAATTTGGTTCCAATTTTTTAAAAATTGATACAACTTGATCATTCTCGTTAAATTTTTTCATCAAAATTGACACTGGAATTATGTCAATTATACCAACAAAGAAAACAATCTTATTAACAACTTCAATTTCGATGAAAAAATATTGATCCGATTCAAGAGATTTAACAAAAAAATAATCAAATTGCATCATTTTTTTTAAAATCAGGATCGAATTGAGACTTAAAAAAATTGAGGACCAATTTGATATTTTTTAACAAAAATAAGAGCTAAAAGCATAATTCTAAAATTTATATAAATTAGTACAAATATTGTATTTACTTTTTTTACGATAATAAAAAATAATAATAATTATAATAATAATTATTATAATTATAAAATTAAATATAAATAATTTTAATAATTTTAAAATAATTAATTTTCATTTATAATAATATTTAAATAAAAAATATTAAATTAAATAAATGATCACTTAAAAAAAAATATTAATAAAATAATTATTTTTATTTAAAAATTATTTCAAAGATAAAATTAAAAAATAGATGTGGATAGAAAAAACTTTTTTTATATATAAATATAAATATATAAAAAAATTGAAATATCAAATACATGAAATATATTAAAAATATTAAATTTTTAAAAAATATATTTAAAATTATATATTAAATTATATAAATATAAAAAAATTGGGGTGGACTATAATCCCTTTGGTCACAACAAAGATTTGTCACTCTCCTCAAAGTCTGTCTATATTTTTTTCAAAGTCAGGTCATATCCTAAATCGATTCAAAATTTATTCATATCGACTTTCTATTTATCTCAGCTTGAGCCAAATTCTAAAAAATCATCTCAACTCAATAACAAATCTTTATCTAATCAAGATCAAAATATTCATATTTACCTCGGTCATTCCCTAAATTGTACATAAATATATATTATTTTATTTATGATAAGATAAATTATAAAAGGTTGAGAAGTGCATTAAATACGTGTGTACAAAGGCACATTAAAGACAGAGACTGATAAGAGAGAGAATCTCTATGGTCCATCTCTGTTCCGCTACCCACCCATCAAACTAATGCAGAATAACAGGATCAATATGTGAAATGAAAAGCAGATAGATATGAATATTTTTGAGTTCTAATTATAAAGTAGCCTTAACAATTATTTTGGTTTAATTTGTTTAATTTCATTTTTTTTTCTGTTCAATTATGTTTTTTATTTAAACTGTGTTAAATTTAATCTTTTTTACTACGTCGTATAAATTGATAACAATAAATACAGAATGACATTATTTCCATAGTTATTTTAATTTTGATGATTTGTGTTTTTTTCAAATAAATTTATGTTTTAGTTAAATTTTATCATTATAATCTCAGTCTCAAGTTCATTGATCTTACCGTCCACTTCTTCACCAATCTCACACTTCATTCCATCACCCAAAAACTCTAAAATAGTATTATGAAAAGGCTTTCCCAAATATAATACAACTGCTAAATTAGTGTTTAGTGAAGAAGACCGACAACAGCTGGATTGCATTGTTGTTTTAACTATAAAACATAGCACTTTAAATATAAAACAACTCTATTTTTGTTTTCTCCATGCACTTGGGCAAATGGCAATTCTAGGTTGCTTCAATTTGTTTATACTTGAAAACTAAAATCATATTAAACTTATAGCAAACAGGTATATTTTTACTATATAAATAAAATATATTTTGAAAATGATATATATAAATACACAAAGTGAAACATAAACCTGTGGAGTGTTATTGTTGAAGAGGTTAAATGAGGTTTTGGTGTAGCAATGGCGAGGGAAGATGGGGGAGCTAAGGATGTTGGCATAACTAACCCAACTAACAAAACACTCACACCTTACTCTCTTCTTCCCTTCACTACCATGACTAAATTTCTCATCCTACTGTTATTGTGCGCACGCTTCTTATCATGCGCCCACTGCGCCTCCGTCACCGAGATCCAAGCCTTAACGTCGTTCAAGCTCAACCTTCACGACCCTCTCGGCGCGCTTAACGGCTGGGACCCATCTACGCCGTTAGCTCCATGCGACTGGCGCGGGGTTTCTTGCAAGAACGACCGAGTCACCGAGTTACGCCTGCCTCGCCTTCAACTCAGTGGCCAACTTGGTGACCGCATTTCAGACCTACGCATGCTTCGAAGGCTAAGCCTTCGCTCCAACTCCTTCAACGGCACAATTCCCCAATCCCTCTCCAAATGCACGCTCCTACGCGCCTTGTTCCTACAGTATAACGACCTCTCCGGCCAACTCCCGCCGGAGATCGGTAACCTCGCCGCTCTCCAGATTCTCAACGTCGCCGGCAACAACCTCTCTGGGGAAATCCCCGCAGAACTTCCCCTCCATCTCAAGTACGTTGACCTCTCCGCCAACGCCTTCTCCGGCGAGATTCCGACCACCATCGCCGTTCTTTCCGAGCTTCAGCTTATCAACCTCTCCTACAACAAGTTCTCGGGCCAGATTCCGGCGCGCATTGGAGAGCTTCAGAATCTGCAATACCTTTGGCTCGATCACAATGTTCTCGGCGGAACCTTACCTTCGTCTCTCGCGAATTGTTCCTCGCTCGTGCATTTGAGCGTCGAAGGGAACGCGCTCGCCGGCGTGTTACCGGCTGCGATTGCGGCTCTCCCGAACCTCCAGGTGTTGGCGCTCGCGCAGAACAACTTCACCGGCGCCGTTCCGGCTTCTGTTTTCTGCAACGTGTCGCTGAAAGCGCCGTCACTGCGCATCGTCCAGTTAGGGTTTAACCGTTTCACGGATTTCGCGTGGCCTCAAGCCGCCACGTGTTTCAGTGTTCTTGAGGTTTTGGATATACAGCAAAATGGCGTGCGCGGCATGTTTCCATTGTGGCTAACCAACGTGACCACGTTGTCGGTTCTCGATATTTCCGGTAACGCACTTTCCGGCGAGGTTCCGCCGGAAATTGGAAATCTCTGGAAATTGGTAGAGCTGAAGATAGCCAATAATTCATTCTCAGGCGAGATTCCGCCGGAATTAGTAAAATGTAGGTCCCTGCGTTTTGTTGATTTTGAAGGAAACCGGTTTTCCGGTGAGGTTCCTTCGTTTATAGGAAATCTGACGGCGCTGAAGGTTCTGTCTCTTGGTGTGAACCATTTCTCTGGTTCTGTTCCGGTGAGTTTTGGTGGGCTTGTTTCTCTTGAAACTTTGAGTTTAAGAGGTAATAGATTGAATGGTTCAATGCCAGAGGAAGTGATGGGGTTGAAGAATTTGACAGTGTTGGACCTCAGTGGAAACCAGTTTTCGGGTCATGTTTCTGGGGAAATTGGGAATCTGAGTAAGTTAATGGTTCTGAATCTGAGTGGTAATGGCTTCTATGGAGAAATTCCTTCCACATTGGGGAATCTTTTCAGGCTCACAACACTTGATTTGAGCAAACAAAATCTCTCCGGTAAATTGCCATATGAAATTTCGGGGCTTCCCAGTTTGCAGATCATTGCTCTTCAAGAGAACAAGTTGTCTGGGGTGATCCCTGAAGGGTTTAGCAGCTTGACCAGTTTGAAATACGTGAACCTAAGCTCTAACGAGTTTTCTGGGCATGTTCCCAAGAGCTATGGCTTTCTCCGATCTTTGGCTGTTCTTTCATTGTTGAATAACCGAATCACGGGAATGATTCCCCCGGAAATTGGAAACTGCCCTGACATTGAAATTCTCGAGCTTAGATCAAATTACTTCAGGGGTCCCATTCCCGCGGATCTCTCTGGCCTAGTCCATTTGAAAGTCCTTGATTTAGGTAAGAACAACTTAACTGGGGCTTTGCCTGAGGATATCTCCAAATGCTCAGAGTTAACCGTTGTCTTAGCAGATCACAACCAACTTTCGGGTGCTATACCAGGGTCATTGGCCAAGTTATCACACCTAACTGTGCTGGATCTTTCTGCCAATAAATTGAGTGGCGAAATCCCCAGTAATCTAAACACCATCCCCGGTTTGGTGTTCTTCAATGTCTCAGGCAACAACTTAGAAGGTGAGATTCCACCTATGCTGGGTTCTAAATTCAACGACTCCTCTGTATTTGCAAGTAACCAGAACTTGTGCGGGAAACCATTGGATAGAAAGTGCGAAGCGACGGACAATAGTGAGAGAAATAGGTCGATAGTGTTAATCATTATCATCGCGGTTGGAGCTTGCTTATTGGCATTGTGTTGCTGCTTCTACATCTCCAGCCTTCTGAGATGGCGCAGAAGGATTAAAGCAGCAGTGTCGGGAGAGAAGAAAAAGAGTCCAAGAACAAGTTCAGGAACAAGTCAAGGTCGAAGCAGCACTGACACCAACGGACCAAGACTCGTCATGTTCAACGCCAAAATCACACTCGCCGAAACAGTCGAAGCAACAAGGCAATTCGATGAAGAAAACGTGCTGAGCAGAACAAGACACGGTTTAGTATTCAAGGCCTGTTACAACGACGGAATGGTCCTTTCCATTCGCAAGCTCCCAGACGGGTTACTACTAGACGAAAACATGTTCAGAAAAGAAGCCGAGTCGTTAGGAAAAATTAGGCACCGGAACCTAACAGTTCTCAGAGGCTACTATGCAGGCCCATCGGATGTTAGACTCTTGGTGTACGATTACATGCCAAATGGGAACCTCGCAACATTGCTCCAAGAAGCATCACACCTAGATGGTCACGTTCTGAATTGGCCAATGCGACACCTCATTGCATTAGGAATAGCCCGTGGCATAGCGTTTCTACACCAATCCTCACTTATCCACGGTGACATCAAACCCCAAAGCGTGCTCTTTGATGCAGACTTCGAAGCCCATTTATCAGATTTCGGGTTGGACAAGTTAACAGTTACCAACCCAGTTGAAGCCTCCACTTCAAGCACTGCTTCAGTTGGGACGTTGGGTTACGTGTCCCCTGAGGCTGTGCTAACAGGGGAACCCACGAAAGAGTGTGACGTGTACAGCTTCGGCATCGTTTTGCTGGAACTTCTCACTGGGAAGAGACCAGTGATGTTCACGCAGGATGAGGATATAGTGAAGTGGGTGAAGAAACAGTTACAGAACGGTCAAATTACAGAGCTACTAGAGCCTGGTTTGTTTGAACTTGACCCAGAGTCTTCCGAATGGGAAGAGTTCTTACTGGGTGTGAAAGTTGGCCTGCTTTGCACAGCCCCAGACCCTCTTGATCGACCAACCATGGCTGACATCGTCTTCATGCTCGAAGGTTGTCGTGTTGGACCCGATATTGCATCCTCCGCTGAACCCACCACACAACCTTCTCCCGTGTAACATAAACAACAGACACGTGTCTGTTGTTGTTTGACATATTTTTCCTTATTATGGAACTTGGTGATGTCAGACGTTGATTCTGTTACACGTGGCTCTCACTCTGGTTCTAGTTGTAGTTAAAAAAAATTGAAAATTTGAAATTGGAATTCGGAGACTCGATTACAGGATGTGGTAGAAGGTCTCAATTATTAGGCATTGTGCAGGGTGGGTCCTGATTTATTTGATTTGGATTATTGCATATATTATCTGTCATTTTGACCATTTTTTTAGCTTTTGGGCGTGTATCAGCAACAGGGATTTAGAGAAGGAAAAAGTAATCATTTGTCACTCACTTTTCATCTCATCTTCCAAATTTGTTTAACTTAATCATTCAGTATCCAGTACCTTTGTTTTTATGCTCATTTCAATTTTTCTTATCATTTACTTATATTTTCTATGTTTATACAACTGTTCATTAACGATTAACTGTTCTAATATTCGATTCATAATATGGTGAAGTATTATGTGATTGCGTCCATCACTTTCGATCTTGTCTTTTGTTTTGGATGCTGCATTGTAGAAGATTAAATTAAGTGTTGTTTGAGGTTTTTGTAGTGTGAAAGAAGAAAATTTAGAAGTAAGTGACGCGGCGGAGAAAATACAGAAATGAAAAAGGAAGAATTGATGCGACAAGAAGCATCACAAGTCTAAGTTGATGATAACAATCCTCAAAATTTTCACTTTTTTCAACTGTGAAATTTGAAGTACCTGCATGTGTCTTGACTTTAGAGAGCAAATCTCGCCAAATCTTTTCGTCTATTTCCGCTAAAAAAAATTAAAGCTGATACATATAAGCATTAACTAGTGAATAGCCAATTAACAAATAGTGTTAAATTTCTTAGCTTTTAAAAGTTTGAAGAGAAAATTTGCACAGTTAGAAAAAGGTAAAAAAACTATCAAATTAAAAATTAGAAACAGAAACTAAAGTACTCTTAAGATCGATAATATGTTTATATAAAATTTGAAATTCAAAATTAGAAACAGAAACTATAGTGCTGTGTAAAAGTATGGTAACAAAGAATTTGAAATTCAAAATCTAAAGAAAATTGTAAAAAATTACAGCTTTTTGTTGAACCCTTTTAATGCCCTTAAATAATATTTACATATTTCCAACCTGTATGAATAATTCGTATTTAAGTATTTAAGATAAGAACCAAATTTGGAACATGAAGAATTCAACAAATTTAATGGTTCTTAAAAATTAATAATTTATTATAACACATAATAATATAACAATAATACAATGACATAATGATACTAATACAATAATATAAAAATTAAATAATGATATAAAAATAATTAAATAATGATATTATTAATAAACTAAATAATAAATATTATAAATAATACTTCATTTCATTTAAAATTATAATGCAATTATGTTAAATTTAAATAATAATGTAAAAATAATTTCAGTAACATAGACAAGTATTGTTAAAATGTGAAAATTATAAATTGTTTAAACCTTTGAAGATAAAAAATATATGGCAACCAAACTTGAATTTCAATTAAAAAATATGGTAAAAATGTGATAACAAAATTTTCATTTGAAATTCAAAACAAAATTTTTAAAATGAAGTCTTTCTGATTTACTCTTTTAAAAACCTCTCAAGAACTTTTACATATTTTCCATCTTTAGAAGAGTTGAGATCAGACTAGATTCTTGTAAGGAAAGAGTTTAGAAGATTTTTCATTCTTAACAATATAATAATCTTTAATAATAATACACTAACATAGTATTACTAATATAATAATGATAAAATTTAAAATATTATATAAAAAAATATTTACACCATTAATAAATTAAAAATAAAATAAATAATGAAATACTTAAAATAATACTTCATTTAAAATTACAATACAATTATATCAAAATTAATGTCTCTTAACATGAATATTAAGTTAACATCTTTTATTTTGAATTATATTTATCATTATTTAAAATATAATATCTATTTTTAACTTATTAATTTACTCCTGATTGTTATAGAAAAGAAAGTGTAAAAGTTGTTAAGATATGTCAAATATTGTATTAGCTATAATTTAGGTATTATTACCTCTGTGAGCAAATCTATGCACTCATTCCTTTAATAGATGAGGAATTATAGCACTCTTATATATATATATATATATATATATATATATATATATATATATATATATATATATATGGTACCTACCTATTCTTTGAAATAATATATCAGAATTATTCTTTAAATCTTTTTTATATGGTATTAGAGTCAAACACAAACATCCTCTACAATATAGGAAGTGATGCTTCTTTATTTGAATATTTCTAATGGCTCCTTCTGATAAAAACTAATAGGAGAAACTTGATTTTGGGACTTCCGTTGCACCCATATGCAAGAAGTTATTCCCAAGAGTCATAGTTCTACTGTTGCCGGATTTGTGATCAAGTCAGGTATATCTAAATCTGCTTTTTGTTGTTACTAAGGGTGGTGATTGGATAATTGATTCAGATGCTACTGATCCACATAATTTATTAATTTTTCCCCTAATAGTTCTAAAACTGTTATTATTAATGCCAATGACATCTGATCTCCTATTGAAGGTGTAGGTACTATATCACTCTCTCCCTCCTTATCAATCTCTGATGTTTTATTTGTTTCTACATTCAACAAGTTAACCGAATCACATTCTTGTGTTACCTTAATTTATCCAACCCATTATTTTGTCTAGAACATCCATTCCAAGGAGAAGATTGGCAGTGATAGAGAGAAAAAAGATTGTATTATCTTGAAAATGTCTCACAATAAACCCATAAAGGAACTTTGGCTTGTCCTACGAATGAACACATACACGATAAAAACAAAAAGGAAATTTGGTTATGGCATAGAAGATTGGGACATCCCTCTTTTGGTTATCTAAAAAAATTATTTCCATCACTATTTCATAAATGCAATATTTTTTATTTTATTTCTGAAACTTGTGTAATGGCAAAAAGTCATTGTGTCGTGTTTCCTTTAAGCAATAAAAAAACAGATTTTCCTCTTTCATTAAGCCACACAGATGTTTGGGGTCCTGCCCCACAATCTACACATAATGGAAAAAAATGGTTTATCAGTTTTGTTGATGATTGTATTCGGATAACTTGGGTGTATTTGCTTAAACATAAAAGTGATGTGTAATGTGTTTGTTCCTTTCATCATATGATAGTTACTCAATTTAATACACACATTAAGGTCATTCGATCAAACTATAGAGGGGAATATTTTAAGACTGAGTTAATTGAATTCATGAACTCCAAAGACATCTTACATCAAACTACAAACTACATCTCCTTATTCACCACAACAAAATGGGGTGGCTGAGAGAAAAAATAGACATATATTAGAGGTGACAAGATCACTTTTGATAGATGGTAATGTCCTATCTCATTTATGGGGTGAGGCTGTGAGATCTACAGTTTATTTGATTAATCGAACACCTTCTAGTGTGCTTAACTTTAGAAGGCCTTTAGATGTGTTGTCTGATCATTGTATCCTTCCTTCCATAGTCTCTTTACCGCCTCATATTTTTGGATGTGTTATATATTTACTTACACCCACCATCAACGTACAACACTTGAAGAACGAGCTTTAAAATGTGTTTTTGTTGGGTATAGATCAACTCAAAAAGGCTATTGTGCTTACCATCCACCATCAAAGAAATTTTATATCTCTATGGATGTGACATTTAATGAGCATAGCTTATTTTATGTTGATTCTACACTTCAGGGCGGCAATGAAAGTGAATTGCATAATCATGATGTTAGTATGTTTGATATTCTGGATATAAAATTATACTGTAAAGAATCGTGTGAGAATCATTCTGCAGGAAGTGAGCCAATCCTAAATATGAAAACTTCTCCTTTAGATAATACAGTGTCTTCTGATCCTAACCAATTGGCTCAATCTTCTCCACAGATTCAGTTTGACTCTTCAGAGGTACCTTCTGATCCTATCTCTGATAATACTAATGTAATTGAAATTAATCATGAAATTGTTTCTCTTGATCATACCTTTGATAATACTAATTTAGACGAAACCAATCATGAAATTGATCCTTGTCTGCATGAGACCACCAATAGATCAAACATTGAGTCTACTACTCTCCAGTATAATCTTCCACCTCGTTCTAACTGTGGTCAACCTCCAGCTAAATATGAACCAAACCTCCAAGCCAAAGTTAAATATATCATTAGTAAATATGTGTCATCTCATAGGTTATCCCAGTCATATGCATCATTTGTATCTCAATTATCTTCAATTTCTATTCCTAGTAATATACAGGAAGTTTTGGCAGATCCTAGATGGACCAAAGCAATGGTTGATGAGATGAAATAACACTTGGGATCTTGTGTCCTTACCAAGAGGGAAGAAGACTGTGGACTGCAAATGTGTATTTACAATTAAGCATAAAGCTGATGGAACTATTGAGAGGTATAAAGCACAACTTGTGGCTAAAGGTTACACTCAATCTTATGGTGTAGATTATCAACAAACGTTCGCACTAGTAGTCAAACTCAATATTGTGAGAATACTTCTGTCACTAACAGCAAACCAAGATTGGTCTCTTCTACAATTTGATGTGCAAAATGTTTTACTAAATGGAGAAATTTCAGAAGAAAATTATATGGATTCTCCACCAAGTATGACAGATTCAATTGGAATGAAGGTTTGAAAATTAAAGAAGATTTTATATGGATTAAAATAATCCCCAAGAGCATGGTTTGGAAGGTTTACCAAGTCTATGAAGGCTTTTGGCTATAGAGCTAGTAACTCTGATCACACCTTATTCTTGAAGAGAGGAAAAGGAAAAATTACAGCTTTGATTATATATGTAGATGACATTATTGTTATAGGAAATGACCTAATTTCCAGTTTACAACAATACCTTCCATCTGAATTTGAGATGAAACAACTTGGAAACCTCAAATATTTTTTGGGTATTGAAGTAGCTAGATCAAAACATGATATTTTTCTATGTCAAAGAAAATATACTATTGATTTACTATCAAAAACTGGACTGCTTGAGAGTAAACCAGTTGATACACCAATGGAACATAATCATAAACTCTTTCAATGCTCAAATTCAACAAACATAGACAAAGGGAGATACCAAAGGTTGGTTGGAAAATTAATTTATTTGTCTCATACACGTCCAGATATTACCTATGCAGTGAATGTTGTTAGCCAATTTATGCATGACCCACGAAAGCTTCATATGGATGTTGTTGAGAGGATTTTGAGATATTTAAAGTCCACTCTTGGAAAAGGAATTTTGTTCTCAAATCATGGAAACTTAAAAGTAGAAGGGTGCACTGATGCAGATTGGGCAGGTTCAAAAGATGATAGAAGATCTACCTTTGGATACTTTACTTTTGTAGGAGGGAATCTTGTAACTTGGCTTGGAGGAGTAAAAAGCAGTCTATAGTAGCAAGATCTAGTGCTGAAGCAGAATTCAGAGGCATGGCACTAGGTGTATGTGAACTTTTGTGGATTATAATGTGCTATTAGATTTGGGCTTTAAACAAAATGAAACTATGAGTTTGTACTGTGATAATACGTCGACTATAGCAATTACTCACAATCTGATGCAACATGATAGAACAAAGCATGTGGAGATTGATAGACATTTCATCAAAGAAAAACTTGAAGCTGGAATAATTTCCTTTCCTTCTGTAAGATCAGAATTGCAGTTGGTTGATGTTCTCACTAAAGGAATGTCAAACAGAGTGTTTAATGAGTCTCTATTCAAGTTCGGAACATGTGATATTCATGCACCAACTTGAGTGGGGGTGTTAAGATATGTCAACTATTGTATTAGCTATAATTTAGACATTATTATCTCTCTGAGCAAATATGTGCACTCATTCCTTTAATAGATGAGAAATTATAGCGCTCTTGTATGTATACATATGATACCCTATTCTTTGAAATAATACATCAGAATTATTCTTTAAATCTTTTCTATAGAAGTATGGTAACAAAGAATTTGAAATTAAAACAAATATATATATATATATATATATATATATATATATATATATATATATATATATATTTACTGGAAGTCGGTACACATACAATTTTTTTTTCGCTTTTACTTTTTTTAAAATAAAATGTTTTAAATAATACTTACTTTAACCAATCATTAATAAAATATTTTATATATATATTAATTATTTTTTTTTGTAAAATATAGGAAAAATATGTTTTTTGTTCCTAAAGTTTGATTCAAATTTGGAAATGATTCCTAGTCGAAACTTGATCACTGTTTGGTCTCTGTACTTTCAAAATCATTATTTTTAGTCCCTATTTTTGGACGGAGTTAAATATAACAAACGGTGTGCCATGTGTTATTTAATTTTTTTTTATAAAAAAAAACTAGCGTCGGCCTAACCGACGCTTTTCACAAAAACTGGAAAAAAATATATTTTTGGTCCCTGAAGTTTGAATTTAATTTGAAAATGGTCCTTCGTTGAAACTTGATCACTGTTTAGTCCCTGCTCATTGAATAATAATAATTCTATACTAATAATAATAATAATAATATTATTATTATTATATAATAAGAATATATAATTATTAATAGTATTGTTATTTTATAATAATAACAACATAAATTATTATTATATATAATTATTAATAATATTAAAATAAATAATAATATTATAACTATTACTAATATTAATATTAATAAAAACTATATGATAATTATAATAATATATCAGTAATAATATAAATAATAATTATTAATATTATTAAAAATATAATTATGGTACTGATATATAATAATTAATAGGATTATTAATATTATTATTGATATATTAATATTATTAATTATTATTAATATATGATAATTAAAATTTTAAAGAAATTAAACATTAAATAAAATTAAGTAAAAACAGAATAATTTTTTCATTTTTTATTTATAGTTTAATAATATTTTAGATTTATTTATTTCTATATTTATATTTATTTTTCAGTACATTAAATAAAAATAAAATTATTTATATAGATATTAATATTTTATTTTATTTTTCAAATATATATTAAGAAATATGAAAACATAAGAAATAAATAAACTAAAAAGTAATAAACTAAAAAAACATTTAAAATTTAGAAAACATAAAATTTAAATAAAATTAAAAATAGTTAAAACAGAATTAATATTTTTTTAATATAAATAATTTATTTCTTGCGTATTTTTAATATATATTTAAAAAATAAAATTATATATATATATATATATATATAGTTTTTTTATATAATGTATTAAAATAATATTTTTGAGTTCCGGAAAGTCAATTTCTAGTAATATATTTTGACTTTCAGAAGTTGATTTCCGCTAATATATTTTGAGTTCCGAAAGTCAATTTTTGGTAATATATTTTGATTATCGAAAGTCGACTTTTGATAATATATTTTGACTTTCGGAAGTTAATTTCTGATAATATATTTTCACTCTCGAAAGTTGACTTTCGATTATATATTTTAACTTTCGAAAATTGACTTCCAAAAATAATTTTGAGGGTGTAACGTTCGTGACTTTACTTAAATGGTGAAAGAGTATTTTTGAGATTTAAAATGATTTTGGAGGTGCAGTAAGAAAGACGAGACCCAAAATCCAACATCTCATGTAAAATTGTTTCACGCCCATACGTTGATTAACAAAGGGTCGGACGATATTCAATGTAAAACAATTTGTTAGGTCTAGCTTTGAACAGAGCTTGAAAAACACTTTGTAAAAATTTTTGGAGCACAGTATCAACTCCAAAACTCCCTTATAATCAAGTAAACCATTTTTACTTTTTAAATACTTATTATAGATGGAATTTTGACTATTATCAAAACATTTTAAAGACTAAATTTAGACCATTATCCGAACCCTTTAAGAATTAGCACTTTTAGACACGATGAAATAAAAATATTTAATAATTATGACCATCCAATCAAGAAAATTTAACAGCAACCTTAGAAAGGAAAAATAATTCAAATACTCGATGTTCTAGTTTGAGAAATCTCCTAACTCTTGGATAGAACAGTAAATAAGAACTCTCTGGATAACATTGGATACATAAAATAGGATAACTTTATATTAACAAGAAGAACATTTAAATGTGTCGTATAAGTATTTTGAACAACTCCCTTTGTTATTTCTCATACAATGTCTTCAGTCATACATGGCAATTCCAGAGCTGTATTTTATTTTAGATGAAACTTGGAATAAGACTTTTTATCAAAATATTAAATAAAAACAAATAAATTTTATAGATTCTTGTTATTTAGAAAAAGAAATTACTAAGGAAATATTAAGGGCATATGAAATACAAGAAACTAATGAACAAAAACAATAATTATTACAATCCTCTTACCATTCTCACTTTTAGCTTTTACATAGATCAACAACACTTATACATTCAATTCCTATATATTGATGACCTTTTTGGTTATTTTCTACGTGACATCTGCACTACACTTGAGAATCTATTGAATTTTTCGATAAATAATTTCTCATATTAAATGTTAACACCTCTACCTAACAAATATTTCCAAACAACTTTAATCACCTTTTTATAAAGTAAACATTATTTCTCAACGAATCTTGTATCATTTTTAAACGATTGAACATCCACTCATATGAAGTCTCTTTGATTCTTTACCCACTACCAGTAACACTTGTTAAAATATGAAGGAAGTCGAATATGAAGAAAAGTAAAAGACTAAGTTAGAAATATGCGTGTTGGTTAGATTATCTAATTATAGGAATTAGAATAGTTGAGTCATTATTGTTATTGATGATTATACATCTTTATAATATTTATAGATGGCATGATGGTCAATGAAGGGTGGGCAAAAAGTTAGAAATTCTAACATGGTACCAAGAGGTTCGCAATCAGACCTTTGTGATTCCTTCAAATATTTGTTGGATAGTTGTTTCAATTGAGCCTTGTGCTGTTTCTCTGTGGCGAAATATACCTGGGTTTACTTGACTATTTACAATCAATGACACAGAACGATTTCGGCTCGAACTTCACGTTGCAAATTATCAACTGGGTTCTATGTCCATTTAGGACTTATCAGTCTAGTTCTCGAGCTTCATAACACGTTCCTTCTTTGGAGATTCGTGTTGAACTCTTGGGAAGTGCAACGTCTACTGACTCAAAATAGCATGTCCCATGATCATACTTCTTCTGAGGCTATCACAACTGCCTATTCATCTCAAGGTAATGGTTAAAAAGAAACACGCATGAAGATGTCGGAAGAAGGAGCAAGGAGCAAGTAGGAAGTGAGAAAAAGACGAAAAACTTGCTAAGGGGGAGTGACAATAAGACAATAAGTTCCAACAAAACAGGCAATGAAGGTGACAACGGTGTGTGGTAATATTAACACACTTTTGCTAATTCCATTCCTGATAGCAGATCGATTACTACGTATCAAACAATTTTTTTTTATCCCAAACTCCAATTTTATCATCTAATATTTAATTCGCACCAAATTCGAGAAGTAAATCAAATAAGAATAGAATTAGGGGGAGGCGTTTTGAAGAGTGGAAGAAAAACTGAAAGTAAATGGAATCGAAACATACATCTGTCTTATTATGGAGATCTCTATTCTAGTTTGGTTTAAGAAAATTATTCAAAAATTTCGGCCTAGGAAAAGTTTGACTGACATTATTACTGGACAGCCTTAATTTTATGATGCGAACATAAATAGACTCACATGAGCAAGCCAAAGCAGCAGTTAGTGTACAAACATTACCCAGCCGGACTACACTGTAACATTCACAATCTGTGAGTGTGTACCCCATCCAACAGGAACTTTTATATCAATCAGCCCTGGATTGGCCGGCACGGGAAGAGAGAATGATGCCAACAATGAGACCGTATAACGCCAAAGCCTCAGCAAAAATGAGGATGAGAATCATTCCAACAAAAAGCTTTGGCTGCTGAGCATTTGCTCTGCAAAAGAATTACCAACATGTCAAATTCAATTTGTTAAAATGAAACTTCAAATCTTAAATTATCATTAGCAATTCTGAATCAACAGGAGTAAACTAAAATGCAATGTGATGTGTCGCCTAAAACTAACCATATCAAATATTACCCAACTAGAGAACCATACTATCATTGTGATTTTGGATTTACTAATGAATTCAAGGATTGCAGCATATGGAAATGAAACGTAGTTGAAAATAAGCATACAAACATATCTAAACATCAACAACATTCTCTAAAAAGTGAGAAGATAGAAGTTATTTCGATGAGTACCAAAGCAATGGTGGTAGCTTGCACAGAGATGAGGGTCAAAATATCACAACAGGTACCAAAGTTAATTGGATCACATGGAATCATCCATGTTTAAAATCACGTTAAGTAAATTTCACAATTTCCACGTGAAGGAATTGATTATGGGTCTAATAATTGATTTTATGTTGAAACAACTTTATTTTACTTAGTCTTTCCACTAATTAACTTTTGCATTTGCATTTGATACAAAATATTTTACTTAGTCTTTCCACTAACTTGCGTTTAGAACAAAAGAAAATCCAAACACAAGTCACACAGCTTTAAAATCCAATTTTAACCAATATGAATATGGCATAATTAATTTCAATCAAAATCAATTTCGCATACACAATAGTGAATACAAATCACAAACAACAGTGGTAACACTAGTAGAAACAACACCAGAAGTTAAAAAAATAAGAAAACAATGAGACACATTCATCACTAAGCATAACAAGACCCAAATAGTTGTTTCTTGATTTCTTCATTCTAGTAATGCAAGCCGTAAACTCGCAAGTCACGACCACACAAAACACTCTGAAAAACTAATCCACACAAGCGAAAAATGTCTTTTGATGTGATACTCGAATTACCGGTACCAATCAGACCATCACAAAAAATATGACAAAGTAAAACCGTAAGCATACTTCCCCCTCATATGCGCAGTATTTAATAACTAACCAATAACAAGCAAACAGAACAGTGGCAATAACTCGATTCGAACAACATGAGCAACAGTTCATAATGGAAAGGGAAGGATTGAAAAGATGAATACCTGACACCGGCGTCGCCGACGATGCCGATGGCCATACCGGCGGAGAGGCCAGCGAGGCCACAAGCGAGACCAGAAGAGAGGTGCGCGTAACCGTCGAAGAGATAATAGGATTTGGCCTTAGGGTTAATGCCCGTACTTATGATAACCGCAATAATCAAACCGTAGATCCCCAACACACCAGCCATCACGACAGGCACGATCGATTTCATTACCAGCTCCGGTCTCATCACTCCCATCGACGCCACCCCCACGCCGCTCTTCGCGGTGCCGTACGCCGCACCCATGCCTGACACAGCGCAAAAATTCAGATAAATGACATAGCGAATTGAAATTATGATAGCAAAAAATAAGAAAAAAATATTGATGAGAGTACAGGAAAAAACGAGAGCGGCGGCGGCTCCGAGGAAGCCAAAGAAAGGAGCGGTTTCGTCGCCGCTGAAGGCAGCCATACTGGTTCTGTTCGGAGAGAAAACGATATCTGTTGCGGTTGATCGTTCGTTTATCGGGAGCTGTTATCTCTTTTTGTTTGTTTGTTTTTACTTCCTTCTCTACTTTGTCTAACACAATAACATTATTGGATACTATTTTTAATTAATTGTTTTTTTTTAATTTAATATTTGGAATTTGTTATATTAAAAGTGTAAAAATGTAAATATTTTTCAAAACTAAAAATTAACTATTTATTCAAGAATCTAAAGATATATTTAAATATAAAATTATATGAGACGAGGTTTATTTGAAATCACTCTAATTGGTCTAATTTTTTTCACCATCTTCGGCGAATTGGGCTCTAGCTTGGTTTGACTATCCATGGTCTTTTTATTGGCTTTCTACACCCCACAGTTTTATCTTTATCATCTCCTTTTTTATTTTAGATTGAGTTTTTTAAAAATAAAACGTATTTTTTATTATAAGAAAATTTCTTTTCAAAATAAATAAATAAGAATTCGTGAGAAATTGTGTGATGAAGGAAGCAACACAAAAATGGACTAAACTTGAACATTAAGTAAAGTTTTTCATGATGTTAACAACTAACATGTTTTTGTTGAGTACTTTCCTGAATTCAAAATTGTATTTCAAATTATGTATTTCATAATACTATTTATGTTTTGAATTACACGTTCCAGAAGAAACACTAAATTTATACATGCTCTTATGGATTGTCAAATAAAAAAATAAATAAAATCCGATTACATAATTGGAAAAACTCTAAACCACATACTCTCATAAATAACAAAGGATAAAATAGAATTTTACAAACATGGAGCTGTATGAATAAATTAAGGGGTGCAGAAATAAATATCCATTTTTGGATCTTGGCCTTGTACACTTTCCGTGGTCCACCTTCTATTTTTTAAGAGGTTTTGGATTTTTTTTTTCTCAGAACATTTTTTTTAAATAATTAAGTGGATTTTCTTCCATAAATAAGAAAAGGTTAGATTTCTCAGTAGATGTCTATAACAATGAAACGGTGTATGCCTTATCCAATATAAGTTTTAGGTAAGGAATTTTGTTTTTAAAATATAAAGTAAGTAAAATAATATATATTTTGAGGAAACAAAATAAATATAAAATTGAAACCCATATTTTGACTCAAACATAATAGGGAAACATAAAAAGAAGTTTTAGAGTCTTTGTTAGCCCAATTTTTTTAAGAAAGCCATAAAAAATGAAACATTATTTTGGTTACACGATACAAAGGATGATTATGGACAAAATAAAATCAGTTGAAGATGAAATTAAACTCTTCTTGGTTAATATACTTTTTCCAGATTTATAAGCGATAATCATATTTAAAAGCAAACACCGAAACAATTTCATTTGTAAACGTGTATAGATAATATTATTCTATATTTCTTTGGAAACGAACAAAAATAATATTTTCAGAAAAAGGAAAATGTCTATTTTTTTTTTAATTGTGACATTGAATCATATATGATAAAAAAAAATTGAAATATTCAAAGGAAAAGAAATTAAGTAGTATATATATTAAGATGTTTTAAAAATGTCATGATTTTATTTTAACATTATAAAGTTTATTAATGGTGACATTTCTAATGTTATTTTCACACTTTATATAATCATATATTAAAGTGGTCGATCTTTCTCGATGTTTAGATATTTATATATCCAAAAAGATACAGCATGTTTAATATATAACGATTAAATGATAACTTCATTCTGAAATGAATAAATAAAAATACTAAAAACAATGTCGTTTGATCATAAATAAAGTATATCTCCATCTTACATTACATTTTCCTGACATCATAATATCAGTAAGAAAGAAATGATTTATTAAAAGATTCATTCTATCTCTACTTTAATAAATAAAGGTAACATATAAGAAAGAAAAGAAGTTATAAAAACTGGAAGTAGGCCGTTAAAAGATTTAAAAGATTCAAAACAAAATAAAATATTTTTATTTACTAATAAAATATTTTATGATGTTGTAATTTCATTTAAAAATAAATTAATTTTTTCATGTAAAATTATTATACTCCATTAAAATTTGTGTTTTTTTATAAGCAAAGTATTAAATTAGTGGAGGAATTAAACTCATAACCTCTTATATTTTCCTATAAATTTTATCACTAAATCAATTTTATAACTCTTAAAATTTATGTATGTATATAATAATTTTTAAGATAAAAAATGTTATTAAAATTATAACGATGTATTCATAAAAAATAATAATTAAAATAATATATTTATAATTTTATTGTAAAAAATTAATTAGATTTTAAAAAACACAAAAATTTAAAAATAAAAAACTAAAGATTTTGCATATAGAAAAATAATTATAAATAACTTTTCTTATTAATCATATAGATGATAGCATTTTCATTAATAAATTTCATCATTGGTATATTAATTTTCTTATTTATTGAAAATCAGCTACCATTATTTTTTATAAATGTTAATATGTTTAGTTTTATACTAATAATTTAGTTTGAATTAAAACAAGTTTAAATAACTTAAGATATTTATTATAAATTTTACTTAATTTTAACTCGACTTGGTGTATAAACTCATTTTGGTTATATATATATATATATATATATATATATATATATATATATATATATATATATATATATATATATATATATATATATATATATTTATATATATATATAAATATATATATATATATATATGTATTTATATATATATATATATATATATATATATATATATATATATATATATATATAAAACTAGGTATAAAAACCTCATTTGATTCACTACTATATATCTTTCTATATGTGAATTCAAGTAAAATCAGAATAATATCTAAATATAATTACTTTTTAATACATCATTTAAGATTGAACCAATTTGACTCATTGAGTGATCAATTCATTATGTAAATAGACATCTCAAGTCACCAATGTAAACATCCACTCAAGAATAAAGGTCAATATTTCATCAATTTATCACATTCTCATCATGATAATATTAAACAAGTGGTCGTATAACTTTTATTAGCTTTCTTTACTTGAAAAGACTACCTCAAAGCAAAATTACAAAACCTAAGTAATAAGGTTTCTCAAAACTTAAGGACCTAGAGCAAAGTATCCAAATATGACATAATTTCCATGTGGTAAAACAAGTTAAGATGATCTCTTCTCTTAAATGGTCCTATTAAGATTGATGAAAAAGACATATATAAGAAAAAAGAAGGAACAAAGAATAATAAATTCAAATTGTCGATGATAAAAACTATATCAATAAAATGTTCGTTGAAAATTTTACCAACAAATAAAAAGTTATGTCGATAATGATCAAGAATTACAAATTTGTGTCAATAATTATTCATTGAAAATTATAAATTTATTGATAATAAATTATCCGTCAGAAAAAAAATATTGGTTAATATAATAATTTATCGACAGATATTTTTATTAATAACTCAAATTTTAATTTATTTTCATTAGTAAAATCTATCATTAAATTTTATTTTCTCAATAATTTTTTTTCTATCAATAACATTATATGTCAGTAATTAAAGAATTTATTGTAGTATTAAAAAAATAGAAACTTGTTTTATTTAAAAATATAATTGGATAAAAATATTCCTAAAATCTTCAGCTACAACCAGGTGTGATTAAATTTTGAAATAAATGAAATATGAAAAGTATATTAGGGAAAAGAAAAAGAGAGGATTATAGAGAGATATGTCAGAATAGAAAGGAAAGAGTGGGGTTGCTTACGACACTGACGTTGCATGTTCCATTCCATTTCGTGGTATAGTTTAGTTCTTTGATTGCTCATACTATACATTTAGTTTGTCATTCATACTCTTTCTGCAGTTAAGCTATTAACCTCACGTTTTTCATTAGCTTCGAGTGTTACTAAATTGATCATGAAGGTAGAAAGATTAAAAGTAACTGGAGTTGAATCAAACCTTTTTGACAGAATTGTATAAAAGAAAATTTTCCAATAATGGAAAATGACAAGGTATCTATAACTGAAAAGGGGTGAAAATAGAGGTGAAACAATACTAAATCTTTCTCCTCAATTCTTGATGTGTTGGTACCAACCCATCCATCAACCTAGGATCATTTGACCGACACATTCATATTATACAGAAACCATATACCATGTTATTACATGTCTTACACCTCCTTTTGACACCATTGGTAAAACTTTGGTCCCGAAATTCAACTCCTAATACGATCTCATCCTATAATCATCATTCAAACTATCCAGAAGAAACCTGGATGGGCAGAACATGATGTTTGGATTTGCGATAACATTGGTGGGTTTCGCAATCAACCCCAACTTTTAAGTTCTGACTGTAATAGACATATTCGGAACAGGAATGTCCACTCTTGATGAACATAATGATCAATCATCACCTCATTGAATGAAAAATCACAAGGTGATTAATGCCTATAATTTCACTCCCATCAAGGGGGGGTCTAAAAATTGGTCTTAATGATAGTGTATTGAGTAACATGTTAGGGTCTGCGCTCTAGAAAGCGAACATACATATTTTTTATACTCCTTTCTGTGAAATGAAAGAGTTAGCAACTGTGAGGGATGCAATCATGGTTCATGCCCCCCTTTGATGAAGCTTGTGATTCACACCTAGACACACAGGGAGTGGAGTTGAAGAATTTGGTGAACCCCATTTGGAATTTTTCTTCTTCTTTTAATCTTGCTTTTCATGTAAAGCTATGCAATTCAAATTGCAAATTGAATACGCTGATTTCTTCTCTTCACCAACCACCGTCAACCATAATCTAAAATTTCATTAATGACATAAAAAAGGATTAAGAGGGTAAAGTGTAATTAATTGATGGAGATAGAAGGGTTTTTGGAGCAGTGTCCATGTCAAAAGGTGAAGATCCTTCTAGGACCCATCAAGGATCTCCTTTAGCCGGTTACGCTATGTTTTTCTTTCGACCTTTTTCTCATGTAAATGGAAATAAACTAATAGGAGGTTTAATTACAAATTTGATGTGAATATTTACGTTTTCTATTTGTTTTTATTATTTTTTACTTTTTACAATGTGTCAGTGGCGTTTCTATTTTTTTTTTTTTTTTTTG
>Ga0214544_1000585_pt1 | contig 68631 bp, 23 predicted proteins | sample CNSS3metaG_FD_160074 | JGI IMG/M metagenome (GOLD analysis project Ga0214544, IMG submission 160074) | Root nodule microbial communities from cowpea collected in UCLA plant growth center, Los Angeles, California, USA - CNSS3 | ecosystem: Host-associated > Plants > Roots > Nodule | place: USA... | reverse complement strand
TATATAATTAAAAAAATATATATATATATATATATATATATATATATATATATATATATATATATATATATATATATATATATATATATATATCCAAAATTAGACTTGATTTTCATAAAATCTAACTTATCTATGTTCTTGCCCCATACATCTAGTAATATTGGTTTTAAGTTTCATATTTTATAGTTATTTAAAATAAAATTTTATTGACTTATTTTATATTTATAATCAATTCATTTTCAATTTAAATTTTAATATAAATTAAAGTTTAAAATATATATTAGGTCCCAATTTGTGTTAGTTATGTCAATTCCATTCTAATATATTTTTTTTTTGTTTAATCAAGTCCCATTTTTTGTCAATTTTATTTAATTTGGTCTTTTTTTCTAACACTATTTAAATAAGTAACGATAATGAACGATTTCTATCACTGGTTTAACATTATCAAAATTCTCTTGCTGGGTGAGATTTTCTACTCACTGGTCGAGAGTGTGACACCAGAAATCCTAAATTTGTGAACATAATGTCCTTCAAAACCCAAAAACAATTAATTAAAACAAAAAGTCACAAAAACAAATATTTTCTACCAATCAAATGCATAAATACACAATTTTAAAATAAAGAACACACAAACATAAATAGTATAAAATTTTTAGATTTTTTTATGATAGAAAAATAAGGTAATAGAAGAAATTCAAATCCGAACCTTACTCTGAATACCAAATGATACGATCCTAACCAGAAAGATGACGATCTTTTCTGACTTTGGAGTTCTTCTGTAAAATAAACAATAAACTGAGAATAAAGAACGCGAAATAAAACATAGATGAAATGCGCCACAATTTAGCAGATTGATAAGAAAAGGAAGATTTGTCACAGAGAGATCCCTCTTTGATAAGAATCAAAGTCAAAGGGTAAACACCACAATCAAAGATAGATAAGTCAAGACGCTACAATCTAATTCAAGATTGATAAGTCTAAAGTAGATTCGCCACAAAGATCTTAATCTCTCATAAGAATCTAAAGTTCTAATCTAAGAACCCTCTCTGAAATAAACAATTTCGTTAATGACCAAAATGGTCACAAAGGTTTTGAAAACATGTATAAATAGACTTCCATAAGACTTTAAAGATAAGCCCAAATATAAAGGCCTGACAACCAACTTAAGAAAATAAAAATAGAAATTGAAACGCACCTTGTGACCCAGTGAAAGATGATTCACTCAACGAGAAAAGTCGCCCAACAATAAGTACAATTCGCAAAAACTCAATAAAAGGTTTTCCTAGCGAACTTACTATTTGAAAATTATGCTAAAAGTGAACTATAAATTATGATCTTAATGTTCCAAGGACTTTTAGCTTCTTGTATCATGAGTTTGAAAATATTTTTTCTTTTATTCATTGACTCTTGACCTTATCATATGCCCTTTGAATTGTCATGGTTCATCTTCAAGTTTTTGGCAAAATTTTATTTATGCTTTGGTGTTCTAGTTTTAACTATGTTCTTTGGCGACAAATAAGTTGATCCCATGATTTCACATTCTAGTTGATAATTTTTTAATTTTGTTTAGTGTGTTTTGACCAAAATTTGAGAGAATAAGCTGATAGTAATGGAGTCACCTATGCTTTAATATGGTTTATTTTTGTTTTGATTATTGTTGCTCTGTTGGATATTATTGGAGCCAAAGTTTTAGGGCTTCTTATAAGAAGAAAGGGAATTTTGGATTACAATTTTGCAAGCAAGTCTCTTAAAGGTTTTTTAAGGCAGAATAGGCTATAGGCACCCACCCGCCATTTAGGAAATCCTATGTTCTTTGGGCTACTATAGATAGTAATGCAATATTATTTGACTAGAATAAACTATAATTCATGACTTTGATACCATATTAAGAAATGAACTTTAAACCTAACTTGATCCCACAAAACTAGATTGTAAAGTGAAGTTTGCACACACTTATATATTATAAAGATCTAGGACTTCCAACACACCCCTCATGTCGAGACATATACATCTTGAGTGTGTGGCTAGACATTTTGGGATGGTCCACTGACAGTCCGATAGCAGATGAAACAATAGATCCAACAAATAACAAATTTCGTAAGAATATACTGTAACCCATTATTATGATATCATGTTAATTAAGAAGTGACTTTAAGCCTAAATCAAGTATAAAAAATTCAACTTGAAAGATAAAGTTTACATCCAAATATATATTATAAATTAAACTTATATTTAGTTAACATGGAACTTCCAGTAGCATAAATCATCATTCTTCACACACAAATGATACCTGATAAATGTAAAGCTCAAACCTTAAATCATAGGAAAAAGGATAAATATAAAGGACAAAAGGGTTAGATTTTTATGTGTGGTCTTTTCTTATAATTACAATTAAAATATATTTTAATCATCTATGTTACAAAAAATTGCACTAAAACTAAACATAAATTACTGAGATAAGATTTTCATTTTTCGATAGAAAAATAATATTTGAAACATTTAACTACATGTACTTATCAGAAAACAAAAGCAACTACGTAACATGATCTCGACAATTTATATATGATCTAAACTGAACAAATAACCATATGGACCCAAACTCAAAGCTCCCTATCATATAAAACTTAAAAAAAAAAAATGAAAATGGCAAGTCACAAATAATATCTGAAGTTGGGTCGACAATACAAAAGATGTGGTCTGTGTTTGGAGATAGAGCAAGAATATGATTTAATGCAGCCTGTTGGGTGTTGTAGCTGACATCATGCACAATTGTAATGGGCTGCGCAACAAGACAAAGGTCAATCATTCTTCTCTCTACACAAACATATGCATGCAAGATGCAACCTATCATAAACAATTTTATAAAATGTAACAAAGAAAACGAAAACTCACCAATCTCCTACACTGCCACTAACATCGATAAACCATTAACTAGCTTCTCAATTTACCTAAAAACACATCATGGCACAATCTTAATAATTATCAGCCATTAAAAGCAATATCTACTTAAGTTGCTTCTCAAAGCTGTGGATCCAGAAGAACCTTAAGAAGTAACATCTTCACTTCACCAAACTCCACCACCACAATGCCCTAATAACCTACTTCTGTAACATCGTTTTCTTAACTTCTGCTCCACCAATATCCGTCGTCAACTTCATATATACTACACTCGTTGGCATTCTCAATGGAAAAAAGGAGAAAAGTTTAATTATTTGGTGGTGTAAAGTTTTAGTTTTAGTTTTACGAACAAACACAAACTTGTGATCACAGACAAATAGTAACACATAATAAAGTTTTCCTTAACTATAACAGTATATGAATCCCTTGTGAATGAGTCTACCCTATAAATCACTTAGATTAAATCCATTAACATTTTTTTAAGAAGAAAAAACGAAGATGTGACTTGTAGATGCCGAAAATATCAAAACGAAAAAACATTATAAACTGAAATGAAAGGCCAAACATGAATCTTGTCTAGTTTAAACGAATTGTTAATTTCCTTTTCTGTGTGGAAGAGTCGTTTTTTCTTTTGGAGACAATTAATGGTCAAGTTGGGTCTCTGTATAAATTTCCACCTAATCAATACCTTTCAGGCATGAATGTTCCTGCCCATGATGTCCGCTATAGTTAACCTGGACACAGAAAAAACAACATCCTTCCTTCCTTCTCTGTAAGCAATTTTTTATTTATTTTTCTCTCTTTGTAATTATTTCAAGAAAATTACAGGCTTATAAGTGGTGAAGGACCACCTTCACTCTTACACCGACCGAGTTCAGAAATGGAAGATTCCAAAGATGGGGGGACATGTGAAAGAGAACCAGCTCAATAGCTAAAGAAGGTGGGCTTCTTTGCATCTTTGTGGAATTGAGAACTCATAATTTTTTCAACAAAATCTCTTCTATCTTTAAAAACAGGGTTGTGGCAGCTGTCATCACTAATCACTCATCATTCTTGTCACTTCACAATACTCATTTTCCTTTTCAGATTCAAAAGATTATTAGGTTAAGCCTCAAAGAACCAAAAACATATATCATGTTGGATGCAACAATTCATTCATCAAAGTAATATAATATTAATAAAGAAATTCGAACCAAAAGAGGGGGAATAGGGGGGTATACCCTATGATGCATAACATGCGAACACCAATAAAGTGACATGAGGCAGCATCATTTTCATCCAAGTGCTACGTCTTAATCCAAGTTTGAAAACTTAAACAAATTTATCATCCTAACGTAGAACAAAACACGACCTCAAATCATGTGCTTATCTATTTCATCATTTTTTAAGCGAATTAGTATGACAGTTTTACTTATACATACATATAAAAACAAGGTAGAATGGTATCGAAAGTGAACATAACTATTTAGAAAATTTCAAGGTGACAACTATTTAAATTTGTATATTATAATTTCTCTTAATCATTGTTTGTTTGTATACAATTATGAATGATTAAGAGAAATTGGTTGAACAAAACTGACAAAAAAGGAAGTTTAATCTAAAAGAAACAAGTTGCATAATATTATAAGTTGGTACTGGCTAGTGGATCCTAAGTTTTTTGGCCTGATATATGAGTGTGTTGATTTATGGTTTCCGTAATTTGTTGAATTTAATTAAGGTTAATGACGTACAGGAATCTTAATAAGCACAAGGGTTGAGGAGAGGGCCCAAACATGTTGAGAGGTTAAATGCCACTGATCTGGTCCCCAATAAAGCTAGTTACTTTGCCACAGCTCACAGCTATGTGATCAACTTTTTTTATTTTATACTTTTTTGTTTTTAATGGGAAAACTTTAGTGGCACCTTAATCCTAATCCTCCTAAATCATTGAGACCACCTTACCAGCTCATGTGATACAGTCTGTCAAACATCTATGTTTCTGCTTTTTTCTGTGGAAAACTACTTCTTCTTCTTCCTAAAGTTCAACTAGCTTTCCTTCTTTTCCTGGAGTTGTTGCCAACCAAATTATTCCTCTCACCACATACACTTTCTTTATCTCTTTCTCTACCTCAACTTCTCCAAACACTCTGAAGGTGATCATGGCTACTGAGACTGCTGCATCTGCTACTGATCAGGTCTGTTCATTTCTATTTTCTCACTATCATCGTCTTCAACTTCTTTTTCTGCTACTCAACCTTTCATATATGTTCTTTTATGATTCTTTACTCAGTTGCTAAACTGTGAGCAAATTTTGTGATTTCTTTGCTATACGCATGAGTTTGTTTTCATCACAGCATTCACAAACATGGAGAACAGTGAAAAAGTTTGTTCTGCTTTGTCACTTCTTTGTTCAACTCTTTTTTCATCTCCAATCGTAATTAATTATTAAGGATTTGCATAGTAGCTTTCAAAGAAAATATTTTGTTTCTATAAAATTATTCATGTATTTGTTGTTATTTTTTTTTAATTCAAGTGGTCTTGTGAAGGTGCATACCTTCAAATTTTGCAAAAATGAATTTGATCAACATCTTTTCTAGAAAATATACCTGTAATCTATCAAACCCGGATCTAGAAAATTAGTGAGGCCAAAAAATTATATTTCTACTTAATTTGTTTTGCTTAAACTAAATTTATAGTTCTGCTAACAATTTTTCTTATATATAAAAGTTTTAGAGTTTTCGTAATATTAAACTAATGGAAGTTTGAGACCCAAATGTCGTAAACTTTTGTGAATAATATTTCCTTAGTAATATGTCTGACATGTAAATAATTAAAGTCAATGTTGCACATTGTAAATATTAAGAAAGTTTTGATAATATATAGCCTAAAGTTATGGTATTTCTTTAAACAACTGAGGACGTTATTCAAGGTTATTTTGTACATAAGAAATTGTCAATCCAACATCTTTATTTATACAAAGGAAAGTAAGGTGGTCAAGACAAAAATGAAAGAGTATCAAACATAATAAAATTGTGTGTAGCTAAAAAACTTTTGCAACGTGCCTCCCCACTTTTTCCATCATTGATTGCAATGCAAGATAAGTAGATACCTTTCGATAAGGAAATGGCAGATCAAGGTACCGCCATTGTTGCCATTGCATCTCAGAAAAAGTTGTGTCCTGTAGATGTGCATTTAGTGCAAATCAAGGTAGTATTTTTTTTTTCGAACTTGCAAATTATAAATATATATTAAACAGAAGAGCAGCAGCAGCCAAAGACATGCCAATGGTCTTATCATATACTTCATGTCAGTTTCCGTTTAAGGTCTATGATGTTGGTTGAAGATGATGGAAAAAGCTGTTATTTTTGTGTCACGCTTTCTTACTTCCCCAACTAGTTTAAATTCTTACTTGTTCATACTTTGTTATTTGTTCTTACATTCATTGTTTGTTAATGCTTAAGAGTACCTTCGGTTGGTTGGAACTCGTAATTTAATCATCAATGTCTTTTCATCTTTATTGTACAGCAATACGTGAAGAAGGAAAAGGACGAAGGCATTGCACAAATGATTGCTTCTTTAGCCAATGAAGATGAAGTCAAGCATGAGAAGCCTGAGGACACTTCTTCAAATAAGACAGAAGATAAGGTGACGGCAGAGCTTGCTTCAGTTGAGGTAGAAAAATCTGACGATTCCCCAGCTCTAGAGGCTTCTGCTGAAGATGGTCTGAACCATGACAAGGTTGAGGATGCACAAAGTTCAACACCAACTGCAACAGAAGATGTTGATCACCAGGTTGAGCCTGCTATTGCAGTAGAAAGCACTGAAAATTCACTGCCATCAGATGCAACTATTGCCGCCGAAGATAAACTAAAGGAGGAGAAGGAAGTGGTTCCGGCCTCGGACACTATCAGTGATATTGAACCAGTTCACGATGCAGCCAATTCCCAGCCAGTTGTGGCACCATCCACAGAACCCAGTGTGGAAGAAACACCAGCACAGCAACTAGAAAATGAATCTGTGGAAACAGATGAGGAGAAACAAGCGCAACCCAAGACAGACGACACTAATCCTCCGGCAGAATCAGAAGGAGAGCTGGTGAAAGAGGCTCAAGTTTTGGAAGACAAGGTTGTGCCTGAAGCTGTACAAGTGGGAGAAAAAACAGAAGAAGCAGAAAAAGAATTGCATGAGGCTGAGCAACCAAGCACAATTGCAGTACCTGAACAAACAGCTGATGCCGAAGAGAAACCGAGTGATACCGTAGAGGGAAAAGCAACGGGACCCTCAGAAGATGTAGTGGAAGAGATCAATAACTTTGAAACGGGAGCCACGGTAACAGTGGATGCAGAACCTGTGGTTACTGAAGTGAATGGAAACCAGAAAGAACCAGAGAAGCAATCATTGGAACCAAGGGAAGAGGAGAAACCAGATACATCTGCAATTCCTGAACAATCAGCAGAAAAAAGTGATGCCATGGAGGAAAAAACAAGAGAACTAGATTTTGAGGCAGAGGTGTTGAAAGAGACTAACAACTTTGAGACAGAGAAAGCAGAGCCATCGGCCGCTAAAGTTGATGAAAGCCACAGTGAAACAGAGAAAGCAGAGCCGGTGGCTGCGAAAGTTGATGAAAGTCAAACTGAACCAGAAAAACTAGAGGAAGAAGAGCAGCCTAAGACAGCTGTTCCCGAAGAAGAAGCTGAAAATGCGGAGCAACAAGGCAGTGCTGAGAAGGTGAAAGAGACTGGCAACTCAGAGTCAGACGCAGTTCCTGAAAAAATAGAGAAACCAGAGCCTCTGTCAATTGAAGTGGAGGAGACGTCAAGAGAACAATTACAAGCAAATGAGGAAGTTGCGGAAGATTTTAAGGATGTGGAGACTGAGAAGGAAATTGTGATTGAGACAGCCAAGACTGAAGGAACATCAGATGACCTGATCAAGGAAGAGAAAGCTGACAAAGAGGAGGAAACTACCCTCACTGTAAATGCTGCACAGGTTTCAGCAAATGAGGAACCTCAATCAAATATTGTGGAACCTTCTCCTGAAGCTGTGCTTGGGAGTTCCAAGAGTGAAGGAACTTCAGATGACACGGTCAAGGAAGAGAAAACTGACAAAGAGGAGGAAACTGGACTCACTGGAAATGCAGCACAAGTCTCATCACATGAGGAACCTTTAGCAAATCTTGTGGAACCTTCTCCTGAAATTGTGCTTCAGATCCCCAAGAGTGAAGGAACTTCAGATGACACGATCAAGGAAGAGAAAACTGAAAAAGAGGAGGAAACTAGCCACATTGAAAATGCTGCACAAGTTTCATCGAATGAAGAACCTCAAGCAAATATTGTGGAACCTTCTCTTGTAGTAGCAGAAAAGGTTGTTGAAGAGGATGACAATAAAGAACCTCAAGCAAATATTGTGAAAACTGAAAAAGAGGAGGAAACTAGCCACACTGAAAATGCAACACAAGTATCATCTAATGAAGAACCTCAAGCAAATACTGTGGAACCTTCTCCTGTAGTAGCAGAAAAGGTTGTTGAAGAGGATGACAATAAAGAACCTCAAGCAAATATTGTGAAAACTGACAAAGAGGAGGAAACTGGCCACACTGAAAATGCTCCACAAGTTTCATCAAATGAAGAACCTCAAGCAAATATTGTGGAACCTTCTCCTGAAGTAGCAGAAAAGGTTATTGAAGAGGACAACAGTAAAGAGTCAAGCATTACTGATGCGATTGAAGGGGTACCAAATGAAGTGGCTAGCATCGTAAAAAGTCCAGAACCAGCCTCAGTTGATCAGGGAGCTGAAGCTATCTTAAAAGAAGAAAGGGAGTATTCTATTCCAGCTGATGTGGAAGAAAAGGTTGCCGTTGCCGCAAATGATGATGACAAAAAGGAACCTGAAGCACCTAATGCTGTCACTGGATCTTCAACAGAGGAAGAGGCTGAAAGCAGAAAGGTTGAGGAACAGAATGAGGCAAAGACAGCAACAACTGAAGTAGCAGAGAGTGTGAAGGAGGAGGATGTAAGAGGTGATGATGATGGCTCAGTAGTTGATGACAAGAAGGAAGGGAACAGTGACGCAAAGGTAGAAGAAATCTCTAGAGCTGTAAGTGAACCTGTTAGAGAAACCTTGGCATCCAAATTTGAAGAAAAAGAAGAAGAATATGTTGAACCTGGAGTCAACAAGTTAGAGAAAGAACAAACTGTGGAGCCTGAGAAAACTGAGGTTCAAGTCACCAAGCAAAGTGACGCAATAAAAACATCCAAGGACCTTCCAAAAGAAACTCCAGCCAAGCCAGCTCAAAAGCAATCAAATAACATTATATCAAAGGTTAAACAGTCACTGGTGAAAGCAAAGAAAGCTATCACTGGCAAATCTCCTTCCTCCAAGAACCTTTCCTCGGAGGCCAAGGGCGACATTAAAGTCAAATAATGGAACTGAGTGAACAAGTTTGCAGCATTTACGTATTTGCTTTATTTTTCATTATCGTGGTGCATAGCATTATAGCGTATAAGTTGGTTTTTATACATCGTAATTTTCACTTGAATTTGTTTGAATGCCAAAAGGTGTGCAGAGTGTAGTGTATATAGAAGATGATCTAGGCCGTGATTAGGCAATGGTGTAAAATTTGATTGTTTTGTTCTGTATTATTCTTTTGGATAGTTTGCATTGTGTTTTTGTTTGCAGCTGATAAACGAGGAAAGCAATTTTAACTTATTGTGTAAAGTTTACATGTTTGTACGTTTTGTAAAAAGACCTCATAATGATCTAGTATTGATTGTTTATTACAAAACTGTTTCAAGGTGCTTTCGGAATCATAATCAGTTTCTCCTTCACTACGATGATGTATTAAAAATATATGCTTCTCCACCGTCGATGGTAACTGGTATGCTAGATAACAAATGAATATGATCGGAGACCAACCAATCTACCAATATAAATTTTCAAATAAATCTTTACGAACTGCTGAAATACTTAGAAGCACTAGAACAGTAATCTACATCTTAGTGCTCCTACTGTACCCATTTTCATTAATTTTGCAGGGCTAGGAGGGTGAGAAATTAGATGCCAAAGGCAAAGAAAAAAAATCTATTATTTCATTAAACCAAAGAATCGCTATGATAGATATGATCAAACACTTGAATACATATTTGTAATAATATATCAAATTTCTACGCCAATTGATTGAACAGGTTGCTAAATGGATGTACAAATGAGTTGCACCTCTTAAGATATTACAAAATCCGTGCAATTTCGTAAGTCCGGAAATTAGGATTCAGTCAGTAGTTATTGTAATGGGGTTAACCTCAATGACTCTGAAGTATCCTGTATGGTAATCTGCGGGAAGATTAAGACTCACATTTTCTAAAACTTCAATCAGGCACGGTATTATTATGGATCATAACCTGCAAGAACAACTCAACAGTTAGTCAGTCTGTGCCTTTGTGCACGTGTATACGCATAGTGATAGATATTCAAAAGATTTACCAGACATAACGTTATCTGCTGGGACAAGGATTAAGAGCTCCATTGTCATTAGCCTCAGAGGTATGACCGCTATTATGAACCAAAGCAGATTGCTCAAATCCAACAACAGATGCTTCACTCTAGCATAACAAAATCGGAGAACACAGACATGAAGAGATGAGTAAAAGAATGGAAGCAGAATATTTTCATTAAAATGAAAATTAATCATGGGGACAGGGATGCACTAATACTTGTGCTAGAAAACCACATAATTACTTTTTATTTCGACCTTTACCTTTTTACATGTTTCTTTCAGTTTCTAAAATAGAAAATGTTCATTCAAACCATACAATCTATACTTGTCAAAGTTGACATCTGGTGGTGGTGCACCTTCTTCTAGAAGTAATATCAATCAAATAACTAGAACAATTCATTAGATAAGAATGGTTATTTCAGGTGACCTAGAATGACTAGAAACACAATGCAATAGGCTTTTCACTTTTTAATTCTGTCCAGGGAAGCAAGTGCATAAGAGATTTGGCAAACTTTTTCAGAATGATTCAATAATATTTGCAATTATACTTCACAACTGAATACTATGTCATGCTATTGCTATTACTTTCATGCATGACTGTTACAATTAAATCAACGAAGTAAATTGTTTGTGCTGAGATACATTTATATAAAAGCTCTACAAATCTGTCCGTAAACATACCTGTGTAGGCCTCTGACTTGTTGAGTCACGGCCACCAGAGCTTTGCTTAACTAGTGGGACACCATTTGACATTTGATCCTTTAAGCCAGATGCAGAAGCTGAATCCACGGTTCCAACAAGTCCTGATGATCCACAGGCATGTAGTCCCAGAGCTGATGAATTCATGACAGGTCCTCCTGAAAAAGGTAGCACGGTAGGCCGCGGCATTGGCATGGGATGTCCTTGTCCAGGAAGCCCGAGCCCTGAAAGATTTGATCCGGCCATCCCATGTAAAGCAGTAGGTCCAGACATATGGGCCACAGGGATATGACTTCCTTGCATTTGGGGCACCTGAATCATAGGGAATCTTGAAGGTCCACCATTCATGTCAGGCATTCCCACCCCATAACCCATACCATATCCCATATGCATGCCAACACTCATAGGTGAAAATGGAGCCAGATGTGGTGCATGCATGTGCTGCATTCCTGCAGGTAACATCATTGGAGGCATATATAAACCAGCTCCCATTGACATAATCTGCAAAAGAAGATAGGAATCAATCTCTCACCACAAGTATAGCATTTATCATCAGAAAATTTTAACCAAAGCCAGAGGGCTAGAGACATTACTTGAACTTGGAGCTGAAGTGTTTTAAGATACTCAATTGCCTCGTCTAGCATTGAGGCTTTATCCACCTATTATAATAGATATGAAGTCAGAAAAACCAAAGTAGTCTCTTATGAACTTCTCCGACTTTTACAACCAATATAGTTAATGAAAGATAACAGTTCATATTCAAATGGAGGATTCAAATCCTGTAAACAAAATGCTTAACTTCAGGTTGGTTTTATGGATATTAGGTTGTAACTTCTGATGATTTGATAAATCTTCCTCATTCCAATATCTAACAAAGTTTTTCAGGTGTCTTAAAAAATGAAAGAACAGATAAATCCAAACCAACCTTATTGCAATTTGGAATGAGTTCTTGCAACGCACGCATCTTCTCGTTGATTCTGTCCCTTCGCCTCTGTAGGCACAAATTACAATCAGAAATATCATAAACTGATATTAGAGGGAAAATGTGTTTTATAATTAATACTGCACAGTAGGTCTTGCTAACCCTTTCGGATAGATTATGCACTTCAGCTGCACGGGTTCTCTTGGAACCTGTACCTCCACGCCCTCCAGCTGCCTTTTTAACACCCCCTGATTCTTCTTCAGCATCCTTCATGTAAAATGTCTTCTTGATTATTGGAGGGGAATTATAAGATATGTAAGGTAACAATTAAACACATAAAACACTGTATATACAAGACTTTAACTCACTTCACTATGGCACTCAGAATCATCGGTGTCTTTTCTTTTTCGCTTCAAATTTTTATTTGGCTCATCTGAACCTCTGTCAGCACCATTGCCAGAGCAAACAGAGGAAGAGGCTACTGCTGCCTCCATACTTTTTTCAGCAGTTGTCTGCCCTTTAGCACCACTGTCACCAAGAACTTGATCTGCAATTTGGTCAATCTTAGTGGAACTCTCATTACAAGCAGTCTCTGACTGCTTAGAAAGCACTGACTTCTGTTCAACAGCTTTGGACAGTGAAGTGTTCAAATCAGTCTTGGATTGATCCACAACCTGCTGAGAGCGCATGGTCAGTTCCTTTGGACATTCACCACTTGAATCAACAACAATTGATTCAGGAGGATTGCTGCTAGTTGCCGCTGCATCTTTATTCTTAATTTCCATACTGTCTGATCTTGCTGAAGACAAACCAGACTTCAAGCCAATGTTCTGAAGATTAGCTCTTACCATTGCGGCAGGCCTAGCGAAATGGGAGAAATTCATTACGGTGGAACTGGAACCATTGCCAGGCAGAGGTGGCTCTTGCTTCTTCCCCTTTGGGCTAGAAAAATCACTTGAGGAAGATAGAAAATTGGTAATTTCGCCATAAGTGGCATCCTGGTTTCCATTACTAGTATTGTTATTTTCAGTTACATCTGATGTTCTGGATCTTGAAGATACAAAAGATGTTTGACAATGATGCAATGACGGAGGGTATAACTGACTGGTGCTAGCTTTGGGTTCGGCAGTTCCAATTTGCTCAGCTGAAGAATCCTTGAAAACATTCCCTTGTTCTTCAGAAGTTTTATGAGAATCCCTCAAAGCCATATTGCTATTACTTTTTTTATCCAATAGGGTAAAGCTAGTTGGGGCAGGAAGGAAATCAGAACCATAGTCATGTTGCAATGAACCATCCATTGTTGTGTAATCATCAAACCAAGGTAACACATCTTCATCTTGACAGAAATCAACTTCACGGGACGGCACCGACATTGAAATTTCATTCAAACCAGAGTCTAAATCTCTAAATTTTCCCATCCTGTTGGCACCATATCCTACATCTTTGTCTCTACCCTTGGGACTGTGAGATGGTAAGCAGTGAGATGGCAAACTCCTGCAAGATGGGCTCCTTCTAACTTTACTAGACTGACCCTGGCTAGAAATCTGACCATTCTCCCAAACTAGCTCAAAAAAATCATTCTCAGGTCTACAATCCAATTTCAAACCAAAAAACAAAAACAGAGTTAAGATGAAAGGATAAACAAAACGATAAAAGTCAAATTCAAACACATAAATGAAAGGCTTGCAACAGCCTGTGCTAATGAACTTACGAGGAACATTGATCAGATGCACGTGTGCTGTTATTCTCTGTACCAAGCTTCTCTCTAGCCAGACGGTATAACTCGTACAAAGGCATGACGACGACGATGATGATGAATCAATCGATCCGCGGAACCAAAGTACCAAAACTCAGAAAGGCCTTAAATCAAAATTAAGGCACTCAGACCCCCCAATGTTGCTTCCAACATACTCTGGTATATTAACTGGGAAACCTTTGGAATCCAAATGAGGTTGGAAGACATAAAAGAAACCTGACGTCAGCCACCCTACTCTTACTATGGCATGATTATAAAAGGAAAAGAAACAAGCTTACATTAACATTACATCACAGTAGCAATAATTTACAAAACTAAAACCCTTTTATTTTAATATCTCAAGTCCTTATCAGGGAGAAACAAGACTTAAATACATAATTAAATTAATAAAACAGCATCAGTCAAAAAAATACTTAAACAACTTCAATGTATGTATATAAGTATATATCATGAACAAACCTTGCAAAGTATAGTAAGGGACTTTAAAAGACTCGAACTATTTGGGTTCTTTTCTTTCTTTTTATTTTTCCCCTAATCAGCAGCATTCAGATTGGCAAATACAACCACCCAGTTGAGTTCCATCGACAATAGTGACACCGATTGTCGGCTAAGATCAGGGAAACCCATGTAACCCCAATAATTTCAGGATGAAACCCAGTGAAATCTTCTCAAACGGGCACCCAAAAAGATACGAAATTTTTGGAAACCATTAGTTCCTCGAGAATAGATACCAACGAAGTATTCCTAATCCAAATGCAACAACACTACTATTTGAGTGGGAGTAATAATTCCCAATCTGCACAACCACTGGGTAGTATCAAAAAGTAAGCTTTCAGGCCTAAGAGACCGTGTCTAAGCTCGAAGAAAGAGAAGACCCAAAATTTCAGAAGACCCAAATGGACGCAGAAAGCGGCGAAAGATTTGCAGAGGGGCAATGCAGACGAAAGCTGTGTCTAGCAGTGACACAAATGAGACAGACAGAAACATAAAGAGAGAGTGCGAAATTCAGGGGTTTCTAAGTACTAACCATGGTTTAGTCACAAAGATGTCGTGGTTTAAGTTTCTGGGACCCTTCCAGAACCACACGGTCACCCTCCTCTTACGCGAGTGGATCACACGCTCCTCTTGTTTTTTAAAAATACTTAATCTCTTGAGTGTTTTTCCGTTATATTAACTAAATTAAAATTCCATTTCATAATTAAAGATTAATAAAAAGAGGCTCTAAAAATTTTCGTCTAATTTTTGTTGTAATAAAATGACTAAAAACATGTTACTGTATTATTGATTAAAACCCATTAAAATATAAAAATTTAAATAGACTTTGGTAGAATTTGATAAACAATAACCAACATAAAAAATATTATTCAATGATGGGTAGGTTTGGCATGTTGTGACACCACATTAAGATAGGAGGAGTATTTGTTTGTCTGCGTGTCTCTATTCTGTGTACTTAGAAGGAAAGTATCAACTTCCATGTTTTGTGGTTTTGTATATATTATCTTAGCAAAATTGGGTAAGTGTGGATGTGTATGAGTGCATCCATAATGCAACCAACAGAATCATATCCATATCATTATAACCTGTTTGGGCAATGACACTCTTTGAAGTAGATAATCTTGAAAAACAATACTGAAATCAGATCCCTGCTTAATAATAAATTGAGGGTTAAAAAAAGATTAACAAAGTCAATGACCCGAAGATCGCTTTTAACAATTTCCAAATTGACAAAAGGTGCAATCTTTCTTGCCTTCGTTGTTGGAAAGACTGGGGTTAATTCTGATTGGTTTAATTAATCGCAGCTTTGTTAAAGAATTGAAAGGCTTAAGAAAATGGTAACCCTTGGGTTGGTTTGTTTACATGTGGTCCCTTTATTTTGATTCAATTAGATTGCATTAATTAGTAATGTAAACACTAATTAGATTGCGTGTAGGGACCACCTAAAGAGGTTATAGAAAGGATTTGAGATTTATTTGTAGAAAATTAGAAGAAAGAAAGAGGAAAGGGACGCCAAAAAAGTGGGAGTTAATTAACGGAAACAGGATTAGTTATGGGTCAACGAGATAATCCACAAGGGATTGGATGTTTGGTTGTCTTTTGAAATAAAATAAAATAAATTAAAATAAGTTGAATGTTGGTAAAAGAAAAGAAAAAAAAAAAAAAAAAGAGGAATTGGGGTCCATTAGAGAGTATGGAGGAAGGTGAATATTTTTTGATTATATGAGGAGACATGGTGAATGAGGAACGTCCACTTGGACCCTTGTTCACCTGGTTGGGGATTTGGCTCCATCCATGTGGACCTTCTATCTTTTTTCTGGTGCATTGCATTTGAATTTGCAGATTCAATAATAATAATAATATGGTATTTAATGGAGATGCTGAAGTTCACCAAACATGGTGATTATCCATCCGAAGGAGAAAAGAGAGAAAACAGTGAGGGGCGGCAAGCATGAGCAGTGCATGTGGGTTTCACGTGCGATGGTGAAATTCACGAGACAGACACGTTGTTTTCTTCTTTTATCACTTTTGCTGTTTTTGGAAGTCACATAGAATCATGTGTGGCTCCTTCCTTGGAAAAGAGGACACGATTTTGGTCCTCTGTGAACTGCAATAGCCACCTTAATTCGAGTAGTGCGTAAGATGTTTTTGTCATTATTGTTTTGCAGGTCTGCTCTGCAATTTGCAGCCCTGTATCTATATAAGGTAAGACGACACAGGTCATTCTGTCGTTCGTTACAACTTGGATTTCTTTCTTTCCAACCACGTAATCAATTTCTCTATTTTTTATTTCTTCTTTTATTTTCAAAAATAACTTCACAAAATAAACATAATACATCAAAATAAATAGTGTAAAATTTTAAAATATTATTTATTTATTTAAAAATATTTAAAAACATATATGATATTTAAAATTTAATAAATATATTTCAGGAAATTAAAAACATGTAGGAGCATAATGAACTCAAACATATTTAAATTTTATTTTTATTACAAATTAGCTTTCTCTTTTCTAAAAACTTAGATATTAAGCACTCCATCATTTTTTTAATGGTTATTATAAAAAAAAGTCACCTATGCAACCTAATTAATTTATAACTTTGTATGGTAACTTTTGCATATATTCTTATTAGGCCAATATTTTCACCATTACAAGTTTTGGATTTAATATCCTCAATGAGATCATCCAACCCCTATTTTCATCTGCACGCGTTAATTCAACTTTAAGCATTCTTCCCACAAAACTTTACAAAACTTTCAACGTCAGAACTAGTTCAAAGACTTAATTAGAAAACTATTAAAAACCTATGAAATAACTTAAACTAAAAATAATAATAATAATAATAATAATAATAATAATAATAATAATAATAATAATAATATATGCATGAACTCACATACGTAAATGATCGACTTCGTGTTTGTTCTTTACTTAAACCTCTTTATATTCTATTGAAATGAAGCTGAACCCAAACCTTTATTTACTTATAATGCTCGAATATTTTGATTGCTTAACATCTCATTACTTACAAATATGCATTATCAACACTTCCAAATATAGAAAAAAGCACTCGGTTTCTAAATAGTTAACTTAACTCCATTTGAAGATATAATAAAGATAAATAATTTTGTTTTTCTAAAGTACTAAATATTCTCTTTTGCATGGTTGGGGTATAGCATATGCTTGTTGGGAAACAAAGAAATTCTCTCCACTGTGTGATTGCAGTGGCAGGGTGTGAAGAAAAAGAGAGGATAATGTTAATAAATGGTTAGCTGTTACATTATTAAACAACAGGCCGTACCCGGGGACGTATCTATTTGGTGCAGAGACTAATATATTTTTATAAATCTATAAATTAATATAAATTTTATTTTCAATTTTTATCTTAAAAAAGATAAATAAATGTTTGAGTTTAGGGCAATGAAACTCATACAAAAGCATTAATCAAATGACGTAAAATGGGTTCAGTTTAAATAGTTGAAGTTTGAGTTTAATTAAGTATGCAGAGTCTACTACTTCACTAGATCATACTTGCATTTAATATGTTTTTCAGTTCTTGCCTTTGGTATTAATCATTAATTGATGACATGATGATTGGAAACATGTTTAGTCTAAAAATAACTTGCATTTTAATTAAAGAATATACCATAACACAAAAAAATAAATGTGTTTTTAGTGTGGAATACACCATAACACAAAAGTATGCGAGTATTTGGTAGATTTCACGTAACATTTGTTTATTTGGTGAGTCAGATCATAACACTTATAACTGGAAGCAATTTTATATGCTCCTTTGCAGATTGCACATGACCCCTACACCTAGAATTAAGATGCACCTACTTTTTTTTTTCTCCGAGAATCTTAAATTGCTGCATGCTCAGAAATATAGATAGAGGAGCGAGGTATACTCAATGAGAAATTTTTTATATACTTTAATTTCTATCTTAAATTTATTAAAATACCAAATGTTTACTAATGTTATTTGCATAATAAATTCAACAGTTTTATCAAATGGATTTAAAATTTAACTAAATTTCACAAAAATGACAAATAACGTTGAAATTTAAACTCACTTCTATGTTATAATCTCTGGCTATATATTTAACTTATGAAAGATGTTTAATATATATTTATTCTAGATATATATATCACAAAAGCACTAAAATTCTATTATGTAATGCTAGATTTTGTTTTCTAAAAACTTTGTATACATTAAAATGGGTTAAAGCATTCCAAATACTTTACTATTATTATATTTTTTTTTTCGATAAAAAAAATCTTCATCCACCAAATACTCAATATATCAAACAATATATCAAACATGAGAATAAATATTTAAAATGATCTAATAATAATAATTTCATAACAAATAATATATAAGTTGTTAAAATGTCTCAACTTAATCCAATTAAATATTGAAGTAACAATAGACCAACTCAATTCGCCTTAATGATTATAATCGATTGACTTACCTAAATATATGATTCGATCCACCATAAATTAGAGATTTAATCGATTGACTTACCTAAATATATTTTATTATTCATGAAAAATTCACATAAATTAAACGAGACCTACAACATTATGCATATGAAATTGACCATTTTTACCATTCACTTTGAATGTATATAAATATTTTTAGCATATAAATCCTTAAAAAAAGAGAGAAAACTAAACAATATAAATTTCTCTTTTAAGAATAGCATTAAAGACGGTTGATCAGTTCTGTATCTAGAGCTGTAATTTTACCACCAAATGTCAAAGATTATAACACTTTGGAAAAAATTTATATATTGTGCAGGATAATGACATCATCGATATCTCATTCAAGTAAGAAGCACCAAAGCATGCAGAATCTGATAAAAGAATAACTGTACGTTAAAAAATATGCACAAAATGTGTCCTTTTCCAATTGTGACAAATTGGGTGTTCTTATTTTAGTATGGTGCCCATCATGCCCTCAGGTTTACCATTAAAAGCTATGTAATTCAATTTAGGTGCTTCTCTCTGCCAAGACAACTGGAAAGCATCAACACGAACAAGGTACCATGTGTACCATCTCAGAGAGTAAACAACAATGTACTATTATTTTAAAAAGAAAATAATAAATCTAATTATTAAAAAGTGAAATTTAAGTTATCTCAAACTCATCACATTGATATCAGATTAAAAATTAGATTTTAAGTTTAACTTTATTACATAATGTGATATTTGTATTCATTTATACATTGTAAATTGATTTTATTTTTGGTCAATATAAAACTTCCAACACATCATCTCATATCAAGGCATATATATCTCTAGGGACTAAATATTAATTGGTGGTCCAATATCAGTTTGATTGGGTGAAACAATAGATCCAACAAACTGTTGGATTAATGAAAATACATCTTGTAAGTAGGGATGTCAACGAGGTGGATAGAGTACGGATAATAGCTCGCCTGTACCCTATCCGCTGGATAAATATTCACCTCGTACCTGTATCCGTGCGAGTATACGTTATGCGGATATCTGCATATTTTTTTAAAATCCACGAATATCCATGGGTACCCACAGATTTTTACAAAAAGAAAATTTTAATATTTAATAACAAATTTTAACTATAAATTCAAATAAAAATACAATGCATAATATTTATAAATTTCAATCAAAATGCAAATAACCCATTTAAATAGTGTTGAATAACGATTTACAAACAAATGAAGATTTTTTAAAATAAGTTGATAAAAAATAACTCATTCAAAATCAATGTGTTAATATTTTAATTTAAATTAGAGTATAGCGAGTACGGGTATCCACGGATACGGATACTATGATACTCGTACCCACCCCGTTAACATGCGGGTATAAAAAATTCATACCCGTTACTCGTGAGTATCCATTTTCAATATTCATTTCCTACCTGTTGTGAATTTTATCCGCGAATACTAGCGGGTACAGATTTTTTTTATATCCCTACTTGTAAGTCTCATATCACCTAGGATATGTCCTCGAATGAGTGATAATGGTTATATAATGAATTTAAGGTCCATGGAGTTTCTTGTCACAACTCAAAGCACTTTAAGTTTATTTGACTTTTCTTGTATTCTTATAATAAATTATTGTGAGGTTTAAGTTAAATTTTAACTTTGAAGAGAGTGTGTGTACTTAGGTTAAAGGAGTTTTATGTATTAATTTTCACATAGTATTATTTTTAATATTTAATTGTGATTTTTCTCCAAATTAAAATTTTCACGTTTTAATCTTATCTTGATTGTACTGTTATCTCTACTTGTAGTGTGATTTTTCCAACACAAACAATAAACTTTAATTTATTATCTTAAAAATAAAATTTTAAATTTAATTCAATCTCACATAACTATTATCACTTTAGTTTGAAACTATAATTATAATTGTCGTTGATGTTTCGATATCAACGTTTATAATTTAGGCTCTTAAAATTGTGATGATACACTTTTAGTTTCTGAACTGCATAATAAATTAAGGTGGCATCATCGTAGTCCACGAGATGGATCACCTATAATTATGAAATTTAGATTGGTTGCATGTGTTTTGAACACGCGAAAATCGTTCTTGAACGAAGAAGAATGAGTGAATATGAGCTGTAGTTTTATGCGGATTGTGTAATGTGTTGCGTAGACATTAGGCATTATGATGATATATATACTGAAAACAATTGAAAGAAAATCTGTGATTTGATTTTGGCTGTTTGCTATTAGATTTTTATGTTGTATATATAAATGAGAGCATGCAGTTTAGACACACTCGAGTTCAGTGCATTGCCACTTGATCACATGAACAGTATATATTTTATTTCCCACTTTCTTCTTTTTTATCTTCATCTAAATCTTCCTTCGTCATTCTTTAGAAAATATTTTTTTTACGATTTTATAAAAAAAAAAAAGAAGAAGAAAAGACTGTGCATATGATAAGAGGATGACTACTTAATTGATGTAGATGATCACGTGAAACTCATCAATCTTATTTTTTTTGTGAGAGTAATAAATTTTTTTATAATTTTATTTTAACAGCAATATCAATTTGTTATTAATCATATAATTTTAATTTTTTGTAAATTTTTTGATAAGTATTAAATTCAATCAAAAAATATAAAAGGATAACTTAAAAATTGACGTGTCCAATTTCTTTCTTGAAAATTAACTTTCAAAAGGTGTTACGTACAACATTAATTTCTTCTAATATTTCCGCAAAATTATTTTCTGAGTGTTAAATATTTTATTATTTTTCGAGATTACAAACATTTTTTCTAATACTTATAGAAAATACTACAGGGTGTGTTCATTTGTAAAGATGAATTTGAGGGAGGAAGAGAAAGCTGAGAGAGGAAGAAAGAGATGATGAATTTAGATAGATTAGAGGGTGAAAATTTATTGTTCAAGAGATTTAGATGTGAGAGTGAGCAGATTCAAAAATAAAGTTTATGAAAATTTGTGAGTGATATAATGGATGTAATAGATTAAAAATTAAATTTAATGAAAAGAAAAATAAGATTACCAAATTGTCATTGATTTTAAAAGTAATTTAAAATTATAATTAAATGTGATAAATTTAATTTAGGAAAGTATATTAAAATGAATAAATAAAAATAACATATTTTACTAAAAGAATATTTATAAAAAAGTTTGATAAAAAATTTTAAAATTAATAATTATTTTTTAAACTTTTTTTATAACCTTTTCAAAAAATTTGGTATTAATTATTTTTGTCAACATAATTTTAAAAGTCATATTTCTATATTATTATCAGAATTAAACTTAAAAAATAAATTGAGGGCATAAATATAATATGTTTGATATCTCTCTCAAATTATGACATAGAAGAGAAGATTGAAAAATAGAGGAATCCCCTTATTTCTTCCTCTCCCTCTCCCTCTCCCTGAAATATGTTGAAGTGAACAATTACATCACTTGCAAATCATTTCTCTCACTTTTGAGTGAAGAGTAAATCTATCAAAGTGAACACAACATTAGAAAGAAAGAGTGTTTTAGTAAATAAAATAAAATGAAGGTATATTAGGAAATCTGGAAGGTGTAAATAACAATCGCCAACTATTTTGGAGCATCTTTCTCTTGACATGGCCTCAGCCCAATATCAGAATTCAAACCCAATGCCGACAAAGACGTGATTAGAAGAAAAAAAAAACCTTTTTATAATAAGCTTTCTAGTCCGTATACATCATAGAATCTCTAATATGTATTCATTTTATTTATAACAATATATGTGATTTTTCATTTTAGTATACGTATTGACATTTTGTTTATCTTTTATTATATTTTAAAATTATAAATTATTTATATATTAAAGGTAATAACACACCACAAATCATTCATTATTATTTTATGTAACTATCATATCATTGCTATTTTGTTTTTTTTTTAATATAATGATTTAAAGTACCTCATTCATTGATTATATTTAAATAAACATATATTAAAAGTAAACTAATTAACTTTATGAACAAATTTCATATAACGTCTCATTCAAACTTTGAAAAGCAAAGTACTCGTGGTTTATTGATAATAATAATAATAATAAGATTAGACTCAAAAGCAAATTAATTAAACCTGAACTTGTTAGGGAGTTCAAACCCAACTTATCTACGTTTAGACAAATCCGTTTGGAATTTAGACAAATTTACATTTCAAGAAAGATAGTTATTAAATAAAGTGTGTAATTGATGCACCGATACTTCAACTTGGGTCACGTATCCTTATCTGATATGTATCGTGTCTGATACTTTATGATATTTTATCGATATTTATCAATGAAGCATCTAATTTATAAAGTTGTAGTACACTACAAGAAAATATTTGAATAGTGATCAATTTTAGTGACAAAAAATAATTAGTCACTATATAGTGATCAAATTGACAACTAAAATAGTTCCAAAAAATTATAATTGGTCTCTAAATTGATAATTAAAATAGTTTCAATTATGAATTGGTTTTTAAATTGGTCATTAACATTAACTGCTAGGTTTTGGGTACCAAAATAATTAGTTTCTAAATTGATCTCTAATTAGAAAATTGGTCTCTAACATATTTTTGGTTACTATAATTGGTCATTATTTAAGAGTTTTCTTATAATGGTACTTCTATGGTGACAATAATTTATATTTTTATGTTGACAACTTTAGTACATATAGTTTTAATTTTGATTCACACAAAAAAAATCATATATTTATTATGTTTTTTAGAATTATTATATATTTTTCAATATTCATATACTACGTATCTATCACATATCATATCCTATTATTTTGAAAATAAACGTATCGACGTATATGATACGTATTGTATCCAATACATATATCGTATTTGTGCATCATAGGTACGTACTATCTATACAGGGGTCTTTTTGAAAATATTTTCTGTTAGAACTTTTCAAAACAAAAACAAGAAAAAATTAACAAAATTTTCCATAAATTTAAATTATTTACTAAAAACTAAAAACATCATTGTAACTTTTAAAAAACTCCTAAAGTATTAAGAAAAATTTATACTTTTATTTGCCAAGAACTCAAACAATTTTTGTGCCAGAGTATAAGTCCGTTTGGGCCAATAAACAGGTGTACCTTCTTAACGGATCAAGACTCAACTCAACATAAGGCCCAGTTGTTATTTTTAAAGCGCATTTAATATATATTTTTAAAATAATTTGGTAGTTATTGTTTAAATTTGGAATACAACAATGGTGAAACTTCTAGGTAAATTGATTTTTCTATGAAACATTTATCTAATTATTTTTTGAAAAAGTATAGAGAAAATGGATTTGAAAATGCACTGATTTCTTCGAAGGAAATTGTTTTTTGAAATGAATATAGAACCTGAGTTTCGTGAAAAATGTATGAAACGCAAAAAGAAACAATTTGATGAAAATATTGATAATGAAATTGTAAAATCTCTTCAAGAATACTTTAGAATTGATTACTTTTTGTATATTGTAGATAAAACAATTACTAAGCTTCAAAGTATATTTGAATAATTTAAAATATATATGAAGATATTTTTGGTTTTTTATTTAGGGTTAAAAAATTCAAGTCACTAGATTATACATTTTTTAAAGAAAAATGCTTAAACCTTGAAAAATCTTAAAAACATGATAATTTGTTGGATATGGATGAATTTGATTTATTTTCAGAATTAAATATCTTAAGAAAAATTATACGTGTGAAAAATGATAAACTAGTTGATATTCTTAATTATATAAAAAATAATAAATTCTTTTCCAAAGACATATATAGCTTATATAATAATGTTAACAATTCAAATGTACCGAAAGGAGTTTCTCAAACCTAAGGATAATAAAAACCTATTTAAAATCAACAATGTCCCAAGAAAGATTAAACAGATTAGTCTTATTATCTATTGAAAAGGAAATGTTAAATGAAATTAATTATGACAATTTAATAAATAATTTTACATAAAAACAATTTCGATTTTTTTTTTAAATAAAAGGCTTCACTTTTTAAATTTGTTTTAGGACTCCCAATCTCTTTAGCCGACCCTACAATGGCGGGGTTAGTCATTATTCCTTTTTTCGCTTTAGGTTTACTTTTGGTATTAGAGAAAGGTTAAATATCTTTATCTTGTTTTGAATATGTCGCGATTATCCTTTTGAATTATTTATTTATGTTTTTTCTTTGTGTTTGATGTTATACTTAATATTATGGGCATTGGAGGTATCACCATTGATGAGGTAGCGCTAACTCACCGTTGGACATTACTGTTATCGGTATAAAAGGTCTCAGAGGATCGGCATTGCAACCCTCGAGACTTTGCTGGAATAGCTCTAAGGAGTCCGACATTTGTTCTGTACTCATGTAGTATGGAATGCTGCCACTTGCTTACGATAATTGACATCATTTTTTGAACAGTAAAACCAATTATTTTGAGTTTGAAGATTAATTAAAAATGAACATTTTATTTTGTTTGATATCCATATTTTAATGTGAAATATTGTATGGTGTGATTGTAAAATAGTGCATTTTGTTGGAATTACGTTACGAGTTCATTAAGGATTGAATATGATTGTTCATTCTAAATATATTTGATAAAAGAACTCTATAAGAAAGAATTGAAGAAAATATGACCATATTGTACTTAATATATGACTTTTGTATGAGACCAATAAATATAGTTGAGCATAATTATTTTGTAAAAAAAAATATAATGAAGCTTTGAACACTTGTATCCGTTACTTGAATGTACCATATAGGAGTTAATGTAAAGTATATGATGTATATTAATTTATATAATGAATATTATTATTTATTTTGATTACATTATAACTAATGTTGATGCACATATTTATTTTAAATATTTGAAATAGTTGGAGGGTGGATATAATAAATTAGAGAGTAGTCACAACATCTAAACATCTATGATTGATATTTATAATAACATAATAAATATTAATTAAAAACAATAATTATAATTAATTATATGTGATGTGATGATATTTTACTCAGATGAATCTTCTTACATCTATATGATTAATTATGATGAAATATTGAATTATATTTCTTGATTTGCCTATGAAAGTTGTGGAAAGGGACATAGTATAACAGTTTTATCATTTGGTTACATGAGTCTAATTGGATAAGACTTTAGCTCACAGACAAACAGACAAGTTTTATGTCACTAGATTAATTCATTATGACATGTTCACATAGTAAGACGTAATAGTATCATAATATAATTTGCTTATATGAGTCTAATTGAATAAGACTTTAACTACATATAAATTTTATGTCACTATGTTCATTGTGTGTCTGCATCAATAAAACATAATTTTACCATATATATATATATATATATATATATATATATATATAAGGGTTAACTATGTTTTTCGTCCCTCTACTATTATCATTTTTTGGAAATGGTCTCTCTTGCAAACGTTAAACCATTTTGGTCCTCATGATTTTGAAACTACTGATTTTAGTCCCTAATTTGTGAATGGTGTTAAGTCTGTGACTGCGTGGCAAATGGTGTTCCAGCTGGGCTCGTCATTTGGCGACACGTAGTTATTAAGATGCAGACACGTATTAAATGATTTTTTTCTTTATTTATTTAATTCATTTAATTAATATTATATAATATATTTTTAAACAAGATTTTAACATGTCCACAGTTACTACACTTCATTCTAAGATGCTTCATGTTAAAATCTTGTTTAAAAAATAGATTATATAATATTAATTAAATGAATTAAATAAATAAAGAAAAAAAATTTCGTTTAACACGTGTCTGCATCTTAATAACCACGTGTCGCTAGATGACGAGCCTAATTGGAACGTCGTTCCACGCAGTCACAGATTTGACTTAACGTCGTTCAACAAATTAGAGACTAAAATCAGTAGTTTTAAATGAGGACCAAAATGGTTTAACGTTTGTGAGATGGACCATTTCCAAAAAATGATAATAGTAGATGGACGAAGAACATAATTAATCCTATGTATAAAAGAAGAATTATATATCAATACTTCGGGTAAACACACACACACATATATATATATATATATATATATATATATATATATATATATATATATAAAAAAATAAAAGAAAATTATGATGATCGACACTGAATTAATGAACATATAAAGAAAGAAAAATATTTATAATTGAATCAATAAGAAAGAACAAGAAATCAAGAATTATAATTAACTATTAAAAAAGGGGAACAAAAATGACAATTATGGGTAATGAAAAGTTAAAACAAAGACTGATTGAAGTCTTAGAATTACTTTACAATATTTGAATTGGAGTACACGTGTATTTTTTATCAATGTTTTTATTGATTCTTTCATTTCTAAATAAAATTGTGATTAATAAATAATTATGAGTACTTTTATACTAAGGGCTAAATATTTTTGCAAAATTTAATATAAGAATGGGCACTATATAATACCCATACTTTTTTATATATAAATAAATCCATACCTTACCGACTATAAATATCAAATTATTATTAATGTTTGACTAAAAGTATTGGTTTTTAATTTTTAGATACGCAGTGTGCTATATAATAAATTTATTTCTTAAGTCATTACGCACTAAATAATTATGTTTATTATATACTTCATTTTTATTTTTTATTTTGTCATAATATTATTTTCAAAATTAATTTCATACCAAATATCTTTAAGTTTAATTTATTGTTTTTAATTTAAGAAATAGTGTTTTTTTGCGACTGTTACATTTCTTCGACAACACCGATTGTATTCACAGCTAGAAGAATAATAATATATAAAAATATAAATTGAAAAAAATAAAAGTATATCTGAAAATGAAAGAAAATGATGAAGCCACGTGGGGTTTACATGAATGAGATTCATAGGAAGCTGACATGCACAGCACGTGGTGCTCTTCTCTCAGATCTCACTTCCTAAATACATTACACATCAATCAGCATCTTTATTCTCATGCTAAAATAAATACTGGTTTCTTTTATAATTTTTTTTTCATATTTTTTAACTTAACCTAATAATTTTAGGAAGAAAAATTAATTTATGAATATGGATCCATCACAATTTAATATGTATGATATAAATTTATTATTTTTATTGTCTACTGAAAATGTTTTTATTATGCTTTAAGATAAGTCGGATTGGAAAAAAAAAACTAAAAATAAAACTTTTTTGATTGTGAATACGAATATAATAACTTTTAAAATAATTGGTGATATAAATTTGATGACAATATAATAATTTATTAAAGTTGAATTCGTGCTTTTTATTGACACATGATTTGATTCCATTATGTTTAAAGAGCAGGTCTACCACTTTGCCTAATCACGATGGGCATTCAGATACTTACATCAATCAATAATCAAAATTAAAATGACATACCTGTAATTGAATATATCTAAAAGAATTTATTATTTACTAAGATTAATTAAAAAATTATTATCACTTTCTATAGACATCATTAAATGAATTACTCGTAAGCAGCTTCTAACTTAATTCTTTTAATTAGCAACGTAAATAGAAAAATAAATTAGAACTACAAATATAACAAAAAATACAATTTAAATGTATTTACTCCTAAAACTTAGTCAAATTACACAATTAATAGTTATTATATAATATATATTCAATCAATTCAATTATTGAATTTCATAATTTCATTAATCAGGTTAGGTATATAAATTTTCATACAATTTTAAAATTTGTGAAATAAATTACAAATAATATAATAAATTTATAAGATTGAATATATTAATCTGTTTAAAAAATATTGAAAATGTTATTCAAATAAGTTTTACCATAATTCTCTGTATATATTTATTTAACAAATAAAATATCACCTTTATTCTCTTACACGAAGAAGAACCTATTCGTCTTTAAATAACTGAAGAAAAAAATAAATAAATAAATAAATAAAGGGGCGAGGCACACACATGAGAGGTCGGTTGTAACATGGAACCCCATAAAGCTTGCCTTCATCAACGCCGTTGCTTCTCTTTAGCGTGGCAACTTACGAGCCGTCGATGTTTTCAGCTTTCACACTCTGCCGTTTGACTTTGATTGCGTGTGTTACTATTTTCACTTACTTCTTATGGCCCCCACGTGGCACCACAAACACACTCCTCTCTGTCCTCTGTTGCGTGATGCCAACCTTACATCTGGCATGTCCCTTTCTCTTCTAATCCAAACCATAACGTTACCATCTATTTTCATTCACCACGGTTTATTTTTCCTAAAATGCAGACATCATTACATAACATCATGGAAATAATTTTGTCTGCTAAGGAAATTTTCTTTGATAATAAAATTATCCAATTAAAAAAACATAAGAACTTGATATTTTTATTTAAAAGAATAGTTCCGTTGGCGTTGGCATAATGTGGTAGCAGCATAACGGCACACGGGATTTACGTGAGGTGAAGCAACCGCGTTTTTACTTCCAATGAAAAGATGCCACGTGAATCTGTGGCTGTGTGTACGTGGCTTATAAATAAGCATGCAGAATTCTTCGGTTTCGTCTCAACTTACAAATTCGGCAGTTAAAGGTTTTCGGTGTTTTGTTCAAATCAGAATTGTTCCTCTGCGTTTTTTGTGAGTTGCAACTTTACAGAGAAAAGCTTCCAAGTTAAGAAATCCAGAGACCAAAAATGGCAGGTGACGGTACAGCTACATGCATAGACATCCTTCTTGCTATCATCTTGCCTCCTCTTGGGGTTTTTCTCAAATATGGCTGCAAGGTATTCATAGATTTTACATTTTTTTTCTTTGCACAAAGATTTTTCAAGAAATTTTGGTTATTACTTTATGTTTGGTGACGATTTGTTGGATGCAGGTGGAGTTCTGGATTTGTTTGGTGCTAACCCTTTTTGGTTATATACCTGGAATTATCTATGCTGTCTATGCCATCACCAAGTGATCACACTTTAGCTTTTGTAAGTGATCCTTTTACATGGAAGATTCTCATTTTGTTAAAGCCATGGGATTATCTTTTTTTTTTTTTTTTTTTAATTAAACATTCAATTTACTTCAAGGAATTTGGGTTTGAAATAATTTGGCTGTTGGAATTTTTGGGGCTTCAAGCAGCCATCTCCAGTACCCTGTTCTACTCGGCCACATTAAGACGAAACCCATATATTTTTTTTTTGTTTTCTTCTTTCCTTCATAGAAAAAGAAAGCACAAAATCTTCATTCAGAAGTAACTTCTTACAATTAAGGGCATGTTGTTCCACCTCGCACTACTTCTGTGCTAGTTTCTTGAGATAATAATTGTGATTAAAGGGATTTGAAGTGGGTTACTGGGTTTATCTTTGAGTAGCTTTACTTTAATGGTGGACCTTCTAATTTCACTGATGAAATGATGTTTCTTTTGGCAGGAAGACAATAAACAAATGTCATGGGCGTTTCTGTCATTCAAGTCACATATTAGTGTTTCTTTACTGTATCAATGTCAATGTCATCCATTTTTTTTTTATGCTCTGTTTCTAAAATTCCTCTGTTTTTAGCTTAAGCGAGTGTGGAGTGTGTAGCTTGTATGTAGTCTCTAGTGTTAATCGATTTGAAATACACAATTTGATTTGTATCAATGGTGTTGTTCAAGTATGTAATGTAAATTGTGCTATTCTTGACTTTCAAATGAATAAATTGAAATTTTTTCTTATGACACACTGGTTAGATTTGTGGGAACGCATTTGACTTTATGAGGTGTTCTGTCGATGTCATTCATCTGTTTAATGGGGACAAGGTTCTTGAATTATTGAGCCTTTTGCACATATTCAGTCTTATCTTTAAGACAAAGAAGAAGAAAAAGTTAACGATAATGATATCGCCTAATAATATCATCACCCAATGATATTACCAGAGAATCCGATTCAATATCAGTATGTCCTTGATGAGTAAGTACATTATTCAATAGTTTAATTTTTATTTATTACATTTAAACATAAACAGTAGCAGGAAAACGATGATAAATTTGTCGGGAATCCCTTGAGAAGTAAACAAGTAAACGAAATTCATGAAGGATTTACTTAATTTGTACACATTTTCTGTCAATCCTTCGTTTACACTCTTGATGTGCAAGTTGATAGGAGTTGAGCATGGTGCCTGCTCTGGCAGCTATAATTATGATTTTTTTTTTGTTATCATGGTTTAGCCTCTGCTATGATACTTGCTGCTATTAGGTGTTAGGAAATGAGTTGTTTTTTCCTGCTCAAACCTAATTACTATTGTACATGCCATTTCTACTTTAGTTATTTAAACCTTGGTGATACGACAACTTCAGTAATACAATCTTATCTACTAAGAATTTGACCACCTTTCGTATGTGGTCCATATAAAATAAATTGTGATGTGACAAACACAACAGATTTAGCGGCCTAATTGGATAATAACTTATTTTAGTACAATTAATCTAACAACGTTTTTGGAAAATGGCAAACAGAGACACTTGGGACAAGGCGTTTGTAAAATCAGGCCATAACTAACGTATCAAACTATGTTATCAAATTCTTTAGTGACAGTTCATTCATGGGAAAAAGGAGAGTTCGGAAAATCTGACACGTTTAATCGGTTAATAAAGTTATATATATATATATATATCTGACACGTTCATGAGAAATTCTCAATGGTACGTAAGTAGGGGTGATAACATGGATTTAACTTGTTAGATTGGCTTATAGGCCTGTAAAAATAATACGGGGTACGGGGTGAGTCAGGTTAATGAACCCATAGACTCATAGTAGCCTGGTCCATTGGAGCATGCAGTTTGTATGGACTGGTCAGCGATCTATGCTGTTCGGTCCAAATGAAAAAAAAATTTTGCATTTATGTGTATGAGTTACTTTTTTTTTGGACTCTTGCATTAACGTTCTAAATTATTGTATGACTGGAAAAGATAAATATTATATATTTTTTAATGTGCTAAAATTTGAAAAATACATTTTGTATGTCAAAGTACGAATATGGATATGATGAAAATTTTGAAAATTATCAAATTATCATCCAATTCCCCGAAGTCTTTGCTTTAATAATTTTGTGAACTTCTTAAAGTTTTTCAACTTTTTGAACATTGAAAGTTTTATCATAAGAATTTAAAAAAAAATAAAAAAAAATAGGCTGACCCACAAGTCCATGGACCCACAAGTCCATGGACCCACACTTATGTGGGACGGGCCATACTTGCCAGTCCGTGTTAAAAATGCAGGACGAAGCGGACTAGCTCACATTGTACAAACTAGATACAGATCAGACTTAAACGGGTCAGATCAGCCTGCATTGTCACTCTTAACGGGAAGTCCTTCTTACTCCTTTGGTATGCATACAACTTTTTAAATAGTAATCATGTATATCAACGTGTGTTTGGTTTGGCATGTATTCGATCACCATATGTAATAAGAAAACAAAAATTATTCGCTGTCAATATCCTACATAAAAAACAATGAAAGGATCACTTTTAGAAACCTACAAACGAAGGCAAACCACAAATCTTTGATCTACACCATGTTGATTGTTTGTTGAGTAAAATCCACGTAGTGGTAGGTGTACTAAACAAACTATTAAAAATCTATTATGAGATTAAGTTTTCTTTGTAGTGAGCAGATATTTGGAGCAATTGAAACCACAGTGCAACTCAATTTCACATTAAGTTTTCTTTGTTGTATAGCATGAATGTCGGCAGAGAATTATTCACAACCTACTTTTGTCCTGTCCACCTAACAAGTACCAGTAACTGAAAATAAAGGCCATCACTGATATTCCATCAAGCCATCCAAAAATGTAGCATATCCTCCTTAAGACACACCTGTACAAATCCTCCCACATCACAAAAGTAAGCTTAAAAGACCTTTCCAGACTCACCACAACCCAACTACATATCAAATCAAGGCATTTCAATCTCACTTCATTTTCACTTCCCTCATTTTCTACCTTCTCTAACAAGCACAATCTTAATTATTCAATAGATATAGTCATAAAACATCCAAAAATTTTCAGCCAAGGAATCACTTGATAGACAAAGCATGTTATTTAGAAATGGACAAGTTATGAGAAGAAAAAAATATGCGCAAAAGATGTTTGATGAAAAACAATTAAAATATAGCTTTTATATTAATTTATTGGAAACTTATCCGATATATAGAATACAATATCGCATAATATAAGAGAAAAAATAAAACCTAATATATCATCATAATACATGGATATTTGATAATAATACAAAAGAATAAAATATATGATATCTTCATCAATAGAATTAATATATCATCATGATCTCTAACACCCCTCTTAAGATGGACATGAAGCTTATGAAAACCCAACTTAAAAGTAGCATTGTTTGAAGAGATTGAGAAAGCCAAGAACGAGAAAACCAAGAACGAGAAAGCCGAGAACTTGACAAAACCGAGAACTTTAGAATTTTTTTTTCAGATAGGGGAAGGTAATGATATAGGTGTTTTTGTTTTGATACCATGTTAGATATGTATAAGCTATGTGAAGGAAAACTATGCACAAGAGGTGTTTGATGAAAAACAACTAAAATATAATTTTCATATTGATCTATTGAAAACCAGTCCAATGTATAGAGTACAATATCCTATAATATAAGGACAAAAATAAAACCTAATATATCATCATAATACATGAATATTTGATCATAATTCAAGAAAATAAAATATATGATATCTTCATCAATATAATTAAAATCAGAAGATATATGATATCTCTAACAAAGTAAGCAGAAAAAGTTCATCATCATTATATTGAAGTAATGTCTAAGTAAGAAAAGAGAGAGATCATACTCATTTTAGAAGTAGAGCATACCTCCAAGCAGAGAGAACTAGAGATGTTAAAATGGGTTTTAACTCATGAGTCAATCTGGTTCACCACAGGTTCGAGTCGGGTTGGATTGAAAATATTTTATTTTTTCAAAAGTGAGTTGAAATGAATTTGACTCACTTAATCCACGGATTAAACGAGTTCGAGTTGGGTTGAAGGTGGATTGATCCGCAACCCACCAACAACAATACTGTTAATTTTTTTTTATTTTTAAATATTTTTTTATTATAAATATGTATTACTTATAATTACATAGGTTCACAATTTGATATTTTTAAATACTTAAATGTTGCTCAGTAATATTAGAATAGTTTGAATACTTAATTATTTGTTTGCCAAATTATATATGTTGATATTTTAATCTTTAATTACTATCTTTATAATAATATTTCAAGAATGAGGTGAACACTTTCATTCCACTATTATCATTCCACACTATTATAAAAAAATAAATCAAATCAATTTACTTTTATTGTAATGCAATAAATACATTAAAAAATTGCAAAAAAAATATATTTGTAAATGAGTCAATCCACCAACTTATAGTAAGTACGGTTGCAAAATTTCTGGTTCACCAAAAAATAAGTCGGATTGAACTGACCCATTTTTAGCTCATTCCTTGGCCGGCCAATCTATGTGAACCGAATTGACTCACTTTAACACTCATAGATAATCTTGCAAAAAAAAAAAACCATTTTTTTTTTTCATTTTCTAATTAAGGTAATTTTCTTAATTAAATAATATACTCTTTACTGTTGTCATAAGATCTCTTAGATTTTATTTATATTGACAAGGATCAATTTTGTCAACAATTCATGACAGTAAGTTGTTCACTTTAAATCAATAAAATTATTTATCACATTAAAAAAATATATCAAAAAAAGAAAATTTTAATATTTTTATAAAATATTCTAATTGATTAAAATAGAAGAATAGACCTTATTGTATGCAACACTACACAATCTCTCTTTTCATATAACATTATTCTATCTCTCCAATAATACTCTCCCATTATAATATTGCTACACTCGATCTTATGCTCGTTCTCTTGATTTAGTGTTCCTTATATTCTTTCTTGATTGATCAGAGCCCTCTTTTTCACCAACTACTAGGTTTGTCTTTTTTTTTTTCCCTCACATCTTTATGCATTTATTCTTAGATTAGGGTTTGTTGCTTCAATTTATGCTTTCTTTTTTTGGGTTAGTTTTGGTTTAATTGAAGTATATTTTGTTTTTTATTTTTGAGAAGGTTGTATCTTTGTTTGCATATATATATGAACACATAGATGTTATATATCAGGACGTGTCAATGTTAATATAAAACTTGATTTTGGTGTTGATTGTTTTTAATATAATGTAAAACATAAATTGTTTTAGTTTATATCGATAAAAAGATATTGTGATACTTTGTGATCTTAGAAAAGGAACTTGCACTAGTACTGATATAAGTTTTGCTACTAAACGAAATAATATCACTTGATTGTCTACCTAATATTTTTCAAAGCACCATATAATTGGGCCTAACAAGACTTAACCTAGCTTCGGCCCATTGAAAATACCGAATCAAAGTATTTTTAAGTGGCACGACTGGTTTTTGTTACTTCACTTTCCATTTTTTATAACATAATATTAATCTCTTATTTATCAATCATATTTTACAAACAATATTTTTGAAACTAGATTCATCATTCAAACAGTTAATGCAGTAATTCAAGATTCAATCATAATTGAACCAGTATTAATAAAGTAATAATAATAATTAAAAAAAATGCATAGAATAATATTGTAACTATATAATATACTAGCAACTAAAAATAATACCTAGTTTTATACATTCTCAACATTTTAGTACATATGCAAAAATTTTAGTCAAAATATTAACAATATATATATATATATATATATATATATATATATATATATATATATATATATATAAAATAAGTTTACACTTAGAATAACAAAAATATAATATTTTAATTTAATTTAAATTTTAAAAAATCCAAAATGACGTGTTAAGCATTTCTTACTGACTACTGCATTTAGTTTCTTTTTTATTGATTTTAACCAAAATATCAATTCTTTAATCGTTTTTTATACTGCTTTTTGTGACTAATATCTATATCTCTTGTTCAATTCTGACAGGGATAATGTCGTCATGTTTATCTAATATCATTTTAGATAATGAAATATTACCCAATACAAACATATTTTGAATTATTAAATATTATGTTATACTAGAACCATATTAAGTTATTAAATATTTAAAAAATAGGCTAATGTCTACTTTTGGTAAAATTTAATATTAAGAATTTAATTTTAAGCAAACATTTGAAAAAAAAAACAAATTTGGTGAAAATTGAATTATTGTATCGAATAAGGAAATCGAAATAAGAATTAATCTATTTAAAGGAACTTAATCGAAGCAGTGGGATCCACTTTTTCTTTTACTTTCTTACCCTTTCCTCTCTCTTGCAAACGAAGCGATGGAAGGAATGAAGACCGGTAAACTTTCTTCCTGTTTCTGCGAAAGCACAAGGGTTAGTAAAAGATTCATATCTTGAATATTCTGTAAATATGGCAACGCATAAAGGTTTAGCAATTTGTGGATCGTGGTTTTTAATTATTTTCCAATTCAATGCGCAAATGCAATCGTTGTAAAATGTCAAAAAATTTATGCTCAGATTCAGATAGGTTTCGTTTGGAACCCAAGACAGTGGTGTGATTCCAGGAATTTAATCTGGAATAGATGAGTTAGGTCTTTATAAAGAGCAGATGATTTAGAGAGAAGATATTGCATGAAATGAGATTGTGAATTGTTATTAGTTTTTTCTTTTTTCTTTCTTGCAATTGTAGGCATGACTAGGCAGAAAGTGAAACTCGCGTATATCAGTGATTTGACGGCAAGGAAATCGACGTACAAGAAAAGGAAGAAAGGTATTATTAAGAAGGTGAGTGAACTGACGATTCTGTGTGGGATCTCAGCCTGCGCTATAATTTCAAGTCCTTTTGAAGCTAAGGCAGAGATTTGGCCAGATCCTGAGGGAGCGAAGAAAGTGATTGAGAAGTATCTGGATGCATCTGTGATTGATGAAAGCAAGAATGTGAACCAGGAGAGTTTCCTGATGCAGAGGATTGGCAGAGCCCAGGAACAGCTGAAGAAGCTGCGTCAGGAGAATGAGGAGAAGGAGAAGATCTTGTCCATCTTCAGGTACATACAAGGTGAAGACCTCCCAACTGATATTCAAGAACTCAAACAACTCAAAAACCTCATTCAGAATACTATGAAGGAAACTAAAAACAAGATGGACGACCTCAATTCTGAGTCTGTGTAGTGTCTTTCAGAACATTTTAATAAAAAACACTGCAAATTCTATCATTTTACTGCTCTTAATCGCAGAACAAGAGATGCCATGCTTAAATTTTGGTACATTTAAGCAATAAGAATCTAATGCAGGGTTAGATTGAAAGGTAGGAGCAAAGTACCTATTTTATTTCATAAAATTTGGAGACAGAGTTAAAATTAGAGGAACATATTGGATCATAACAGATAACAATTATTTAAAGGGAGTTACTGCTGCATAAAACAAATGACGTATTAGTCTCTATCAGAAACCAAATTTCAATAATTCAATTTAGGCAACAAATATTTTGTTTGTTTATCCTGAAGTTGCAGTCTCTTTTAATTGAGGAATCTTCCATATGAATTACTTTTTTAACACATCTTGGTCTTCTTCAAATCAAACCATCTTCAGAAAGAACTTGTTATTTTCTCCTCAACAAATGACACTCCAATTATGATAAGATATTAGCTTTTCTTTTATGTTCACTCATCCATCTAAACAATCTTATTTATGCTAGACTTATTTCCCCCAGTATAATTTTTCTTCTGGTGTCACAGAAACTGAAATTATGCTTGAAGCAATTTGTCATTTGGTCAATCTTGCAGCTCTTACTCCGACTTGAACTTTTGCAGTTGACTTCTAATATGGATAAAGAAGGAGTCTGCTGATAGGAACCGAGATTCACTGGATAATATTTTATATGAATTCCCTAATAATTACCAGCGCCACTATGTTCATGCTTCTCCTCGGTAATACATTTGATGAATCCTGTATGTATATGCATACTGGATTGAGTAATCCTGTGTACAATTTCGGATCTGTTTGATAATGCATATTGGATCGATCAATTCGGAAATTTAACTCTGAATTAAACAATTTAGTATGCACTACTGGATTTTGTAATGCATATAAATGAGAAAAATGTTGGAGACGTGAGGGTCTAGAGGGACGACCATGGAAAGAAAGAGTAAACAACTTTAGGATTTTTAATATATTTTATTTAGGGGTAAGATTATATAAAACATTTCATTGGGGTGCAGGAAGAAAAAATGGGTTGCAGGAAGAAATGTTCTTCATTAAAAAACCCATACTATTTTTGTGTCATGGGCTATATCTGACAATTGACTAGCATGAGTGATAAGCTGGGTCGGGTGGGTAAAATTTTTGGGAGTTTCTTCCTGCACCTCCAAACACTACTTCATTAACCAATTTTTTTTTTTTTTAATTCTCATTTTGCTCTTTGGTTAAAAATTATAACATTTTTCTCTTTCTCTCTAACTCCACTTCCAAGTTTTTTTTCTCTTCCGAATGTCGACATCCGGAACCTTGTTTTGTTATACACATGTCAACATCTGATATTTTATTTTATTTTTTAATCTTTTGTTTGTTACAGATATTGACATCTGGTGTTATACTTTTTTTTTCATTTATGGATGTCAACATCCGGTATTTGATTTTGTTTCACGAATGTTGACATATGATTATTCATCTATATAATAAAATAAGGCACCGGATGTTGACATTTGTTAGAAAAAAAAGGTTAAATTATATCTTTGGTCCCCATTTTCATAGCAAAATTTGAATTTGATCCCTCAGTTCTTTTTTATCTCAATCTGGTCCCTATTTTGAGAAATTTGATGCAATCAAGTCCTTTTCGTTAGTGGTATAGTAACGGTGTTAAATGGGGTGCCACGTGTCAGCTTATGAATTTTTTGAATTTTTTTTATTTTTGAATTTTTTTATTTTTTATTTATTTTTAAAATTTTTTTTTAAAAAAATTAAAAATTTACCATGTGCCAAGCTGACATCGTGTCCCGTGGCAGTGACAATGCCACGTGTCACTGTTATGGCAGGTGTCATTTTCTCATTCTCAATTTGGTTCCTATATTTTAATTTTTGTCTTAATTTAGTCCCAATATTTGTAAAATGATGCAATTTCGTCTCCCTCCAAATTGAAACAAAAATTATAAAATGTTATACAAATATTTTTATTAAATTTGATTTTTTTATTCAAATTGATATTTTTATTATATATTTTCAATAAAATTAAGTTTATTTAAATTTGTTTCACATTCAATTTTACTTAAAATTATTTTCAAATTCTAAATTTATTTGTTTTTGATTGTTACATAAACTAGTTAATTTTTCTTAAATTATATAATTTTTATTTTTATACCAACTAAAATATTTGTATAGAAATTATTGAATTTTACACATTTTAAAATTATGCAATTATTTAAAATATAAATTCAAATAAAAAACAATATTAAAGTATGATGTAATAAAATATCAATATAATTTATGAATTTTTTTGTTATTATCATTATTTTCTATTAACAACTTTAAAACAATTTTAAATAAAGTTTAATGTAAAATATAAATTAAAATAAACTTAATCTTGTTAAAAATATTTAATTGAAATATCAATTTTGATAGAAATATTTGTGCACATTTATATAGAAATTAAATTTGGTTTCAATTTGGAGAGGGACAAAATTCCACAATTTTTACAAAAATTGGAACTAAATTGAGACAAAAATTAAAATACTGGAACTAAATTGAGAATAGGAAAATGACACATGGCATAATAGTGACACGTGGCACTATCACTGCCACGTGGCACAATATCAGCTTGACACGTGGCACAATATCAGCTTGACACGTGGCAAATTTGTAATATTTTTTAAAATTTTCAAAAAAATAAATAAAAAATAAATAAAAATTCAAAAAAAAATCAAAAAATCCATGAACTGACACGTGACACCCCATTTAACACAGTTACTACACCACTAACGGAAAGGACTTGATTGTATCAAATTTCCCAAAATAGAGATCAGATTGAGATAAAAAAGAATTGAAAGACTAAATTCAAATTTTGCTACAAAAATGGAGACCAAAAGTATAATTTAATAAAAAAAATCTTGGGAGTGAATTAGTGATAGACAATAAAATTGTAGTTATTTTTAACTGAGAGACAAAATAATAATTTAAATTTTTTTGAAATAAAAAAAAATGTTTGGAGGTGCAAGAATAAAATTCCAAATTTTATTGGGATCCATATCTGATAAAACCTTAGTCTCATTCTAGAGAAAGCCCAATTATTAAATAAAATACTAAACTTGAAACTTCTTTTTGCGTGCGGTTGATCTCCTGAATAGGTTTGCATTTAATATGAGAATTTAGATAAATTATAATTCTTTTTTCACTAATAAACTTATGTTAATGAGTTAATTAATTACTTTGCGACTTCTTCTAGTCCACTTTAAATACAATACAGATTTTATTGAACTGAAATAACATTGTCTACAAATCACAAAATCTTAATAGTGTTTTCCTTTTTTAATCTAATGAATAAATGACTTGTTTTAAGATTATTATCCTCTACTTCCTTTTTTTTCTATTGTATCCGTACAATTGTGAATCTTCGATCAATATTTTGGAGTTTCAAAATTTTGGTTAAATTATTTTTTTATCTATTTTTTTTTTTCAAAAATGTCAAGTTGATTATCTAAAATTTTTTAGTCTTAATTTAGTCCCGATTTTTTAAAAATTTGTGTAATTTGATCTTTTTCGTTAAATTTCTTAAAGCGAAGCAAGAATTTTTCATCAAAATTGACATAAAGATTATATCAATTATACTAACAAAATAAACCATTATTATTCATAAAAAATCTTGACTCGATTTAAGAAATTAACAAAATGAAAAAGACAAAAATGCATTATTTTTTCAAAAATCGGAACCATATTGGGACTAGAAAAACTATAAGACCAACTTAATATTTCTGAACAAAAACATGAATCAAAAGAGCAATTTCAAAATTTTTATATAAACTAGTAAAAATATTGTATTTACTTCTTTTATAATTAAAGAAATTATAATTATGTTGTTATTATAATTATAAAATTAAATAAAAATAATTTTTATAATTTTATTATAATTAATTTTTATTTATAATGATTAAATTTAAAACAATAATCAAATAAAAAATAGTTAAATTAAATAAATAATCATTTAAAAGATAATATTGATGAAATAACTATTTTTATTTAAAAAATATTTAAAAGGTAAAATAAAAAATTTAAAAAATAAATATGGACATGAAAGTTGTTTTTCCTTATATATATATATATATATATATATATATATATATATATATATATATAAAAATTTATTAATATATCAGGTATTTAAAATATTAAATTTTTTAAAAAATATCAAAAATTATATATTAAATATATAAAAGTAAAAAAAAAAATGGGGGTCATGGCCCCTTATCTCTCTTAAGATTCGCCTATGCGTACAATATTATAAATATAAACAGCGATGAATTTACAACAAATATTTTGGAAGTCTAAAAATTTAATATTAATATATATTTTTTTAAGATACCAAATATATAATTATATATATATTTGGAGCCAAGGTCCTTATCTGCAACCATCAAAATCATATTTTTAAAAGAAAATAAATACATCATTTTTTATGAATTAATTTTAACTTATATATAAGGTAGTTTATAAAAGTTCATTAATATTTTTGAAAGAATTATTTTGTGCCCTTTATAAAAAATCCTATGGATCAAATATAAATTTCTAAGAAATTGAAAATAGTTAAATTTAGATATTGTATGTAAATTTAATAAAAATAAGAACTCACATTAACATTAATATTAATGTATTCTTGTAATGTATTTTATCCATTTATAATTAAAAAAATTTCACTTTATCATTTACCAACTTAAAAAGGTTAAAAGCCAATTGTATACTTATAAAACTTTATCGTTGCTTGCTGATAAATATTTTGATTAAATATTTAATATTTGGATTAAATATATTTTTTCCTTTTAATGAAATGAAATGAAAGTGAAAATTAGAATTAGTCTTTTGTCGAAACTTTCCAGTCTAGTTCTCTAATCTTAGAAATGCATAAACTTAAACTTTTTTAATTAAATTTTGTCAAGTTTAATTGTCATTTTATGTTAGCGGAGATGTGTTAAATAGTGTAAACAATTCAACTGTTATTATGAAACGACAATCAAAACATCAAATAACATTGATAAAGTTTAGTTAATATGACTAAATTTATGCATTTTTAAAGTTAAAGAACTAAATTGAACCAAAATTTCCTCTAAATTTTATTAAAAGTTAAGGAACTAAAAATATATTTAACTTATTATACAACTAACTATTTAGTCCATTAAAAATAATTTTTTATTTAATGATTAATGTCTTATAGGGTGTATTAGGTTATGATTTATTTTAAAACATTTTCTTATATTTTATTACGACTTTTAAATGATGTAAATAAGTCTTGTCTTATTCAGTTATGTCTATATGATTCTGTAATTCTGTAAAGGAACAATAAAATCTAATTATAATAAATTAAAATTGTTTGTAGCTTATATACAAAATTTGTTGTTATTAACAGATATTAATGAATTACTTTTTATGATAGCTTTCAATTTCAACTAATTTTAAGTATTTTTTTTTAATTAATAAGATTTTAAATACCATATCCATCACCAGTAGCACCTAAATTTTGTAGACTTTTCTTATCCCATTTTTTGTTCAGATTTTTTCCCCTTCACACATCCATTAACTCTTTGTTTAAAACAACATCAATATATTTTTATGTTGTGCTTGCTAATTTTCTTCACGATTTTTTTAAAATTTTCAATTAAACTAATAGAGACATTTTAATCTTTGATATTATTTCAAATCCTAAAACAGAGAAACAAGATGTTAATGCAGGAAGAATTCTAAAGATAGTTATTTATTAAGAAATTAAAAATTTGTATTGCTTTATAATCCAAATCTTATATTATGGTAATTTATAAGTATTTTCTATAAATTCATGAATGTTTTTCAAAATATAACAAATTCATAAAGTTACTTTCAATATTTAAAATTATTAAGATACAAATCCATTAAAAACTAAAAAAGAAAATCTTAATAATACTTAAAAAAAAAATCTACAAGTAATATATCTTTAAATCTCTTAAAAATTATCAAGACTTTTATATTCTATGATAGTTTTTTTAAGATCTGAACAATAATATGTGTGCAACACCCTTAAATTAAAGAAATATTTAAAAAAGAAATATTATATTAGTAAACTAATCATAACAATATAAAAATATATGATCATATTATACATAAAATAGTCATTTGAATACAAAAATCTCTTATATCAAACAATATCTTAAAATATCAATGGAATCAGATCATAAGATATCAAATCAATTCACAGCACTAAAAACTTAGAAATCCAATCTTTGAAAAATGCTAGCCCTAGAACTCAAACCCATAACTCTATAGCCTGGTCTACACCATATATATATATATATATATATATATATATATATATATATATATATATATATATATATATATATATATATATAAAAAAAATTCAAACTTTATAATATGTATTCCATGAAACGTTCCATCCACCTCCTGTTCTTTGAAACATTTCAATAAGGTTGCAGATATGCTTGAATGCAATATATATGATGTCCAGATAAAAGGTTTTTCCTTTTTCAATGGTGATGGGCATTCAAATTAAATTTGATTAGAATTTTCCAAATGTGTTGTTGATAGAAAAATCATGTTTAGCCATTCTTTGTTGTAACAGTGTGGTGCTTTATTTATTCGTGAGTCGAACAAACATAAAATGAAAGGCTTGAGATTAATGGTATATATGTGAACACAGACTTCACTTCAGACATGCACGTATGTAGTTGAATTGACTTGGAGATTACAAGTGTCTTCACTGTGACATTTGAGATTGTGAATCTCTATGTGCACCATTCGGTGTGCATCAACCATTATATATACATGCACCCTTTTTCCTTTAAGTTTGGGGGAAAAAGCTTCACGCCAGAACACGATTCTCCTGTGTTGAAGGAATAAAAGGAGTGAAAGCTATTCATTTATATCAACCATTCCAGGCAAAATTGTATATTCATCAGTCCATTACGAAAAGACTTCAACACAAATTCCATCACTTTTTCTGCACAACTTTAATTGCTTATTTTTTCACAAATAAACACTTTTTTTAAAACTCAAAGTTTATTTGCTGTGGGAGAATTTCACAATAACCACCCAAAAAATTAAAACGAAACAATCCTTTAAGTTATTCATGAGTGTTTAGAACAATATTTTTTTAGAACACATATTTTAGGTAAAAAATGTCAAAAGGATTCAATAATGAGTCCGTAAGCGTAGGTTTGAACATCAGAAGTCTTTTATGGCGGGCTTGAATTCAAGGTAAAAGTTTCCTGCTAAAGGGTCATTTCAACATGATTCTTATAAACAGTAAAGTGGTAATAATGGTGAAGGTGCTTATTTGGTTCCATCGTAAAGTATTTATATTTTGATCAATGAAAATTATGAGATTGTTGTTGCTTACTTTTGACCACAAACATGAGCTATTACTGATTCCTCCATGAGAAGATAATTTCACATTACCCTTTGCCCTTCCTTATATACTGATATAGGTATTAGAAACATGAAGATGTTTTTGACTCACTCTTCTTCTGCATTGACTTCCAGAGTTCAGAATTTGCCTTTGCATTTGCATGGAATATGCCAAAGCTCCTGTATTGTGAATAATTCAAGGAGAATAATTAAGATATTTAGTCTTTGGACCACTGTGACTGTCACAAATATCATAACAGCAGCAATTTCAGGTTTTCAGTTATCTTCTGAGATGCTTTTTTCAGATCAATTTAACTTGATATGCAATATTCTCCATTAACATCGCTTCAATTTTTATCATTTCTCATCTTTTTCCTATTTGTTTTACAGCAACTTGTTGCTTAGTCGAATTAAATGTATCTAGAGAAAATGAAACTGGCTCTCACTAGCATACACATATTTTTTTTTTACCATAAAATTTGTTGAAAATCTCATATCGACTTAATGATGAAGCAATTTCATAATATATGAGTGGGTATACATCTCACTTTACAAGTTAGACTTAAAATTCAGCTCTTAACATGATATCAGATTTATGAGTTATAGTCTATCCTATCATACCACCGTTATCATACCATCTATTAATGTCTAGTCTCACGTGCCGAGAGAAATGACGAAACAATAAGCATGAACAGTGAGCTAGAAAGGGTTGATTCGAGTTGGAGGGTCTATAAAGCAAAAACAATGGGTTAGGAAAGAGACGAGAACCATCAAATGGAATTCCTATGATATCCAAAGAAAGAGGAACCTTCACAAATATAGATGGCCAGCATTAGATCCAGTAAATTTGTAAGAAAAAAGATTCACATATGAGAGTGGATGTATGAGTAACTTTAAGCAAGCTAGCTGGCTGGCATATATCACTGTTAAGGGCTTGTCTTTTTTTTCTCTTTTTTGGTTCTGAATCAGAAAATAAAGAAAAAGAAGACAAGACAAGGCAAGGAGGAATCTGTAAAAACTGAGGGTTATTTGATGGATTCTCTTTGTTTTGAAATTCTGTGATGTTTACTTGTCTTTGTTCACTTTGGAGGGTGCATGGCACATGTTGTGCCGTGAAGATTGATGTTTGAGGATCAATGAGGCGATGGAAGGTAGCCAAAGAGAGAGCTTAAACACCACAGACATAAAGGCCTTCTGCAGAATGTTTATGCTAAAGCCATTCAAATCAATTAATAATGTTTGAACACTATAACCTACTCATACTTTTTATTTCATTTTATGTCCCATCCACCATCATTTTTATACCCCCTCTTGTTAAATGATTATATTATGGAACGAATCTTCAAACCCTATCTATTTTTGCATTTTCACACCCTAATATATATATATCTATATATATCACTACTTTTTGTATGTATCAATGTTTATTTTTATATGATTCCAAGTTATAATAAACATATAAATTATATTATAGATATAAAAATAAATGTTTTTGAAATTATGAAATTATATTTTATTTGTATGTATAATTTTTTTTTTAATTATTGAACTTTTAAAATATTAAAAATATATTTTAATAAAGAGTGTAAACTGAAATAAATTAAATATGAATTATAAAATCAAACTAAACAAAGATATCTTTATTTTTTGAGCTATATGTGACTATTTCGTTGTAAATGTATAATATGTATTTGCATTACATATTTATAATTTTATTTCCAAGTTAAGGTAGAATTTTCGTGTGTATATATATATAATATGAAAACGTATATAGAAAAATACTTTATATATAAACATAAGGAATTTTTTTTATCAATATATAGCTTGATATAAAGAAATGCTTTTATTTGGTCAATATTAATGTTTCTCTTTGATATAGTTATAATGAGAAAATATTTTTTTGACAAACTTTTGATAATATCAACGTAACAACATCTCATTGGATGAAAATGTTTGGTATGACTTTAGAAGGGAAGATAAATGTTTGGTATGGTTTGAAAAAAATATTTTGTCTAAATTTATCAAAATATTATAGTCCTTCTCGATTTTCACTCATCATGGCTCTCTCATTTGTCAATGGAACGCGAAGAAAGAAAAGAAAAAGTAAATATCTAAATTAGTCTAAGACTGGTACGTGCGACTCATTCAACTTAAATACTAAGAAAAAACAAATTAAAATTTTTCAGTATTGATAATCCGTTAAGATAGTGTGAATTCAAAAACTATATTTACACTATCTTAACTTAATATATAATTATTTTATATATAATTATATAATTCTTTACATTTTTCTATCTTATATCAAATTTATGATTTCGATTGATGCAAAATCAATAATACAAATTTGCAATTTCATATGAAAAGGACTTTTCCATTGGTAACAAAAAAAAGTTACTCGTTAAGCGGAAAAAATACTTTCAATTAAAAATAAAATATGTCTTTTGATGGATTTTGTAAGAATGAAATAAGAGGGTCATCTACCCACTCAATTATGAAATATACTTTTCAATTCTCAAGATTTTAAAAGTTATAAGTCCCTAAGTTTTTTCAAGCTATTTTTTATTTTTGATATTCTCTTTTAGTTATTTAGTGAATACCTAAAATATATGAAATAGTTTTAAAAATTAATATTATTAGATTGAGAATTTTCACTATAAAAATAATTATTTTAAACTGGGTCATATTTGGTGTTTCTAGGTTTTAATCCTTGTTAAGGACATTATTGACGGTTTGCCATACCAAGGAGAGCCAACGGCCCTAATATAATAATTAGGGTTTTCAACAACTTTAGAATAGTGCAACTTATTGGTGGTTTGTAAAACTCTGCCTCCGATTTGAAACCCCAGCAGTTACTTCTCTAGAATTTATAGAATCCCAATTACTTTTTGGATTTGGGAAATCCCAGTTACTATCAGGAGTTTATGGAACTTTCGTGTACTCCCACCAAACATAAATACTGAAACAAATAAAAAATTATAAAAGAAAAAAATATATAAAATTTGTTATTTATAATTTACATATAATATTCATAAAAGAAGTAAAAATCAAAGTTTAATTTTAATATCAAATAAACAACAAAGCGTCAGAAAAGATGACACAGGGTGGGTGAAAAAGAATAAGCAAGAAATCAAAAACACTATATATTCTAATTGGGGTTTGACAAAAAAAAAAAGAACCCTTGACTGAAAACCTCTTTATTCAGATGTATGTTTCTGAAGGTTATTGGAATCTCTCTTAAATAACCTTTTGCTAAAATTATTTTTTTTTACAGTGTTTATTCAAAAGATACTAATAAACATAAAAGTTATTTTATTCTATCTTTTTCCTTAAAAAAGACTCTTCACTAAAATTAGAAATTTAAAAACACTTCCAAATTACTACGAATTTAAGTTAAGTATAAAATAAAATTATTTTTAATATGAATAAAAATGGTTGGACTTAACCCATCTACCATCCCGGATTGAACAGATCGGAGATCGAATTGATTCACTTAAAAAAAAATTAATGTAATTACAAGGTAATATTGAATTAAAATTTTTAATTATTTAATTTATTAGATGATATATAAGAAAATTTTGAAAATTTGAATTTGATGGAGAAAAAAAGTGTTAAAATCAAGAAAACTTGAAGAGAAAGTGTAAATTTTTTAATTCTTTAATGCGTTATACATGATTTTTTATACCAAATCTTTAATTCTTAATTATAAAGTCTTAATTTTCGTATGTTATGCTTTGTTAAATATAAAAGAAGTAAAATATATATATATATATATATATATATATATATATATATATATATATTTTCTATGTTTTTTTTTTTTTATTTATTTGGTTTGTTGTGAAAATCATTCGCATCTCCAATATATTTTTCATCTTATCATAACCTTTACGTAATTATATCAAAATGATGTATGTTAATTAAAAAAAATTTGTGTCTTACATTTGAATATTTATATTATTTTTTAATATTTTTATTTATTGTATATTTTTCCTTTCACATGAGAATGTTTAATATTCTCAATTTAAGTGTTTAATAGTCTAAACCTTTGATTTACTAAGTAATATAAAAATAAATTCTTTACATATTATTATTATTCATTTTTGTTTTATTTGAAGAGCTTTTTTGTTTCGCTAAAAGAATTTTCATTCTTTCTCAACCATATAGTATATATGTTGATATTTGAAAAGTTTGCTTATATTTATAAGGTATTTTTTATCTTATCATACCCTTAATTATACATTTGTTTTTCTTTGCGCGATTTCTTCAATAGTTTTTCAAATTGTTTTAAGACACACATTTGTTAATTGATTAATTTTTTAATATTTTTATTTGTTGTTTATTTTCATCATGTGTAGAATATTATTTCGATATATTTTATCTAATTATTTTTATTTTCTAACTCATTATTAATCATACTGTAATATTTTTCACTATAATTGTATAAATAACTTTTATTTACTACAATATAAAAATTTAATGTAATTGCCATGAATATTTTTTTATCACCATCCAAACTATATTGGAGTTTAAAAGATACAAGATCTATGTCAACATTTTATTATTATGTTTATTATTTGTTCTTTGTGTCATTTTGATCAAGTCATGTATTATAATTTGTATTGATGCATAAAAAAGAGATTCATTAGAATTTAAAAAATTGAAATAAACAAACATTTAAAATATATTTTAATTTTAATATTTGTTTTTATTTTATATATTTTTTAAAATAGTTTTAAATTTTATCAACTAGGTTTCATTAATATTTGCAAATTTAATAAATGTTTCGGCTCTCATGAAATTTTATTTGGTACTCTAATATAAAATGTAAACAATTATAATTTATTTCAAAGTATTTGATATCAAGGAAACAACCATTCTCCTAATATTGAATATTTGATAATATTATGTTTCCTTTATCATAATTTTTTTTTATTTTATAAAAAAAATTAAAATTGATATAAAAGTAGTAAGAAAACGGGTATAGATATGGGTACGAGATTATACTCGTTATCCGGTGGAGATGGAGATGAGAAAAAAATTTGATACTCATTGGATTTAGTATTGGGATGAGGATAAATTTTTTCTACGAAAATGTATGGATAGCAAAACTTTGTGCTGTCTCGTCCTGTTGTCATCATAGTTAGAATATCAGTCAAGTGAGTGGAGTCATACAAATAATGTATATATATAAGGTCGGCTGGATTGATAACTATAATTAAAATCAATTGTGATCTATAATTATTCGTCAAAATAAGACCAAACTGCAAGTCAATTTGATAGTGATAATATTTTTACAAGGGTTAAAAAAATTGGACCTGGATCCCTATGACTTTAATTATGTTATTCAATATATACTGGAAAACTTTTAATTGGTGAATAAAGTAAAATTTTACATTTTAAAATGGATAAAAAAAATAACAATGAATATATAAATATTTGTTTTGTTCATTTACTGATAATTTATTGTTATTTTAAATTATTAAAATACCCTTTATTTATTTTATTTTATGTTCGATTATAAAATTTATATGATTATAATTTTTTTGTCGATATTAAAGAGAGGAAATGTTTTCAACATAGATGTTATGATATCAATTTTTTTTATTTATTTTGATTTTATTTTTAAAAGGTTATTTAATGAATATTTGGACATTTGTAAAAATAGGTACGAATATAATCTGTGAAGATCAAACACAAACTTTATACAAGTATTATGGATGAGAATGAATCTATTTTTTTTAATTCGAAACGAATATAAAAAACTTAACACTTCTTTTAGTCCATTCTCATAGATAGATACAAATAATTTTAAAACTTAAAAATTTGAAGTTTATGATTTCGAGGAGTAAGTTGATATAATATTTTGAAGGGTTAAATATGTTTTTGATTTTTTAATGTTCAGTGAAAATTTAAATTAGTTCATTTTTAACACTTTAGTTCAATTTAGTCTCTCATCTTTAAAAATATGTTAATTTAGTTGTTTTAATCAAATTTTGTTAAGTTTATTTGACATCTCAAATGTTATCATAAAACGCGTTTAAAACATCAAATAAACTCAACAAAATTTGGTTATAAGGACTAAATTCATACATTTCTAAATATTAAAGGACTAAATTGGTCATTTTCATCCCAAGTTAAAGTACCAAAAACATATTTAACTTTATTTTTATTTCATAGTATATAAATTTTAATTATGGAATATTATATTTCCAAATAATGTTAGACATCACTGAACTTTTTGACATCTAAATGACATCTCAAAGTTGATCAATTATTTGTCATCACATGAAAATTTATTAAAGATAAAATAAAATAAAAGAATACAGAACATGAGAGACCACAACAAACCCATTATAAAACTTATGCTTCACCAAACATATAAAAAAACTATATTTATTACAAAAAAAAAAAAAATACCGAAATAAATGCATGGAGGTAAAACATTAAATCATTTATATAAATTAGCTAAATTAGCTAACTTATGGTTGAAAATTCAAGTGTGAGTATGAGTCCCACATTAAGCAAAAAAAAAAAAATAAAAGATGAGAAAGTTGAACACTATATAAGGATGAAGACTCCTAAACATATTGTCTTAAGATTTTGAGTTGAGAGTGATGTTGATACTTATGATTAGATTCAAGTGTCATTGATGTTGTATTTTTCCAATGAACCTCCTCCTTTTATATACTTAATGCAAATGTCAAGTTATGAATATATTTTAAGATTATTTTGAGAAATGTATATCTTATTGCAAAAATGTTTTATTTAAAATGTAATAGTTTTTAATTTATAAGTTTTTGTTTTGTACCAAAATCAATTTCTTTTAAAAAATAAACAAATTTATGTCGGACAATATTAATGTAAATTTATGTTGAATTGAATATCTTCTAACATAAAATTATATCTAAGCGAGGACCTCCTACGTAAATGTGGAGAACATGACAATCAAACATAAATTTATTTCGAAGTATTTTCAAAATGGAAATTTACATCACACATGTTGACGTCGAACTTTTGTGGGACACAAAAATTTCGAAACAACATGAACGACTTTTTTCTTTTGTCAGTGACAGTTCTATATCAACCATTCTATGAGTTTCTGGGATAATGGGAAATGAAATGCAAATTCTCGTTACATATATCTCTTTGAATTGTAGGTCGAAGGTGTAAAATATCTTATTCATTATAGCAAAATGATAAAAAGAGTTTCAAATGAGTATTCAGGCGGACCAAGGACAAGTGGTCGCAGACCGCCCGCTACAGGTGGACTTTTCTTTGAGATGTTGATGTGACAATCTTTCCCGAGTGATTTTAAGGGATCCCCTGTGTTCATTTCCAATTGAACTTTGTCTCCACCTCTGTGGAGACCCTGCCAGTCGGACGACCACACCAAAACTAGATCAGTAAGTTAAAAGTGAATTAAAGTAAAATAAGTGAGTAATCAAGTTTAAAAAGCAATTGGGTCATGATTCAGAAATCCTAATCAGAGGCCCATACCAAAAACTATCAATAGAGACCCAAGGTAAATTGGTAAGGACCTTTAACTCACATTTATTACATCATTTATTACTATCTTCCGACCGGACTTGAACTGACTTAAGTATCAGAGCCTCTTCGACAGGTGCACCGATAGTCCGATCAGCTGAGCAGAAGGAGAAAAAGACTTTGAACAGGAGAAAGAATCGAACAAGCTAGCTGAGGAGAACATCGGACAAAAGAACTAAAAGATAATTTGAGTGTTGGAGATAGATGTTTGGACCCTATACCCGAAACAAAATGAATATGTCATTGACGACTCACGGTCAAATCGTAAAATCTTTATTAAAGTTTGTGGCATTTAGTTACCAAATCATTGTCCAATACTAAACTATGACAATGGAATGCATCTTATAATTTTATAATAACGAGCTAATTGGTGAAAAAATTAAAGTTTAGTTGTTAAATTGTCCAATACTAAACTATGACAAGTTTAATTCCGATGTTAGACCTAAAGGTTTTGAGACTCCTTTGTCATTGACATGCCTCTCTTCCACACAAACAACTCTCATCCTTATATTAGTCGAGTATTTCCAACAATAACCCAGTCACGTTACCCCTCACATCACAGACTCAACAAGTGAAGCAAAACTAAAAATTTCATGCACTTGTGTTGAACGTTGAAACCCTAAAGTTTCTGAGAAATCTCAATTGCATGATGAAGCCATGGGGAGGAAATAAGCACCAGAGCTGGTGTAACAGGAGGAAGTTATGAACTCATATACACTTCCACCGTTTTATTATTTACTTTTTTAATCACATAAACAAAACAAGGGGTGTAACTGAAATCGTAGAGGGAGTTACACAAGTGTAATGGAAATTATGAGAAAAATAGATGGTGAAAGAGACAAATGCCATCTCTGAACCACAGTATATTACATTAAGAAGGAGGATTACAATTCACCCGAAGTGCAGGGGTTATAGTGATCCATATGAACAACTAGACAAGTTGTTGTATACAATAAGTTGTTCATATATATCATTATTTATTAACATAATTTCTACCAGTACAAGGTAGAAGCAATATTAATGGATAAATCAGTTCACACAGCCAAGAGAAATAAACACATATACATATGCTTTCAAATTATGCATTATCAGCAGCAGGGTCAAGTTGATAGAGTGCAGATTCAGAAACACGTTTCTTGTACTTGGCTATGAAAGCTTCAGCTTTCATGTCAATATTGGGTTCAGCAACACCCCAGTTACCTTTGTCATAATCACTAGGCCACACCCTGCGGCTTGAATCAGGGGCATCGTAGTACCCTCCTCTGTGCTTCTTTGATGAGAAGATGTTGAAAATAGAGAATAAACTTGAAGAAGATTTCTTGTGCCTATTACCTGCCATCTCTGTGGTGTTGTTTTGGCTAACAATGACTGAAATAATCACTCACTGTGAAGACAAGGAACTTTGGAGAAGTCTTGTTGTCTTGGTTTTGAATTCAGAGGTAACACAAGTGATTTATAGCAGAGGGAAGCTTCAATCGCATGAGTGGTGAACAGTGAAAGAATCTGATAAAGAGAGGTAAGACTAAACATAAAGGGTTCAAATGGTGCTGATCTGGCAAGGTAATACACGATACTTTGTTTTGTAACATCCTTGTCGAGGCACATTTGCTCTGCTCCGCTGGTTTAGTACTTCAAATTTTGGAGAAAATAAAGAATTTTAAAAAGTGTTATAATCAAATATATTATTTGAATCAAATGTTTTTAAAAAATAAAATTTTAAAAATTTATGAAAATAATTTGATTATTTAAGATGACTTAAAAATAAGCTTCAAATGTCTATTTTTTGTAAATATCTATCAACTATGTTATCAAAGTTATTGATAGAAGTTACAATTTTAAAATAATAATTTTTATATTTTATATATTTTATATTTTTTATATTTAGTAATAGTTAAAATAATTTATTCCAATAAAAAATTATAATTATAATAGATTTGAATTGCATTCTACAAATTAAAAACTAACCCATTTAAAATGAAAACTACTCAATGTATTTAAATTTCTTAATTGTAAAATTTCTCATCCAAATTAGGATTATAGAAAAATTAAAAAGTTCAAACTAAATTAAATGAAAAGGTATTCAATCAGTAAATTTTAAAGCCTTATTCCTTTTAAAAGGAAATATTTTAAGAAAGGGGAGTGTAGGTTTAAAACTTCATCACCTAGGAAAACTTTTTGGTTCTAAACAATAATAATTAAATAAAAAGGAAAAGATTATTTAGGCTCTAAATTACGCTTTTTTACAAAATAGACACCTTAAACTTTAGTTTTTTTTCGTGATTTTTGACGCCTGCTTCTTTCCTTCTTGCTTTCCACCTCACTCTTTTAAAAAATCACGTTTACCTTCTTTCTATTTTTTTTTTCATATCTTATCTTTTTTAAAATATAATCACATTTACGTTGTGCTCGTTTTAAGGAGAGAAACTTTGCGAGGAAAGAAATCAAAATGATTGGACTGTTCGTTTTAAGGGTATGTGTGCAGAAAGGAGAGCAAGCATCTGAGAGATCCATCAGATTTGTAATCGTGGGTTATATGCGAAGATATGGGGGGATTGGGTTGGAGTATTACATATTTACCCATCCAAGCTATGCCCCCATTTACCACCTCTCGACCTCTCTGCTGCAATGCAAACACACTACACACTGATGCAACCAATCCTTGCTGCAAGAAGTTGCAACCATGGCGCGGAAAAGCAGATCTTGTGTGAAGGATTCAATCCATTGTGCTGCTGGATCGGATACGTGGTCATGGGATCGACAGCTTGATCGGATACGTGGTGAGGGGATCGAATACGCATGAAGGGTGGATCGAATACGCACTGGCTGGATCGAATTCGGTTTGGTGGATGGGATACAAGTGTGTGGATCGGATACGGCTATGGTGGATCGGATACGACGTGTTTAAAAATTAAGAAATTCATTTACAACACTAATTTAACTAAGGGCTAAATAGTAATTTGATTATTACTTCTACTAAAACATATTTTTTAATCTATCACATCAATTAAATCTTCTCAACTCTTACAAAAATTACTTCTAAATTTACTCACCATGACTTCTAAATCCCTTAAAAAAAAATACAAATTTCATTCTTAAATCAACTCAAACTCTTCCACTCACTCTCTCTTAATCACTCTCCTTCAAGTGAACAGAGCATTAGTAATTAAGGATCTTTTTTAAAAAAATCTAATCACACTCAATAATTAAGGATCTAAATAACATATCTACCAGTAAGATTTTCAAAAAAAAAATTAAGTTTTTATTTATTTTATAAATTTCTTCTTCTTCTACTCTTATTTTTTGTATTATTTTGTCATCAATTCGAATAGAGTCAATTGAAAAGATTGGCCATTGCAAATTGTTTTACCATATACTAAATTTTGCCATGTTTGGATACCATGCTCCATGTCTCTAGATTTTGAATAATTTTGTACTTGAGCTAGAACTTGAGGTAAGAAGTTATAGGTAATGTGTCAACACTCAATTTCGTCCGGGTAAATAAATTTATTTTCAAAAAAAAAATGTGAAACATTATTTTCTTCAAACATCTTCAAAACTTTAATTTTAGAAAAAAAAGAAAAAAAAGACAGATGAAAAAAAAGACAAAAAAGAAAGAAGAACCTAATTTGTTTTTAATTATCGCACTCCTTCGTAAGCCCAACAACTCAACATATTTCCTACCTTACCTTTGCTCCCTAATAAAGAGATTAGTTATATAATAATAATTAGAAGCAATATCTCTTCAAATGGTAAGAATCAATATTACTATTTGGGATTGATTTTGTGCTATGATTTGTTATTGATCTTGATTGATTTTGTGCTCTGATTTGCTATGATTTGATCCCTATAATGTATTGCTATCATGACCAATTCTTTCCTTATATTGTTCATTACAATTAAGGCTAGGATTGCATTGAGATTGCAATATGTGAATATAAATACCTAGTTTGTCATACGAAAAAGACAAAAAAAAAAAAGATTTCCTCTACACTTCTCTAATTCTTTGCCATCATCACTCCCACATACATACCTCCTTTGCCATCTCTCTTTCAAGAAAACAAAAACATATTGAAGGAGGTAAAAAAGAAAAAAAAGAAGAAGATTGTCTATAATCTCTCTTTCTCTCTCATTACCACCCATACAGCATCTCATTTTATCTCTCTTGAAAAACAAACACACAAAAATATTATAAAAGGAGCCAAGAAAATAAAAAGGGCAGAAGATACGTCATTTTTAGTTTCTTTTTCTTTTGATTTATTTTTTTTTATTTTCATTATTTTGTTTAAATCATAAAAAAAAATTCTTATTTCTTTGGTGTTTGCTTAACCGCTCGCGTTGCATAACACCCATTTTAGACTTTAGTTCTTTTTTTTTCTAAAAAATATATACCAATCTAAGAATAGAAAAATAGTTTTCCTTATTTACTTTTTAATATCTATATGGTTGCTCACATCGTAGTGACATCCACATCCATTTTTAAATAACTAAAAAAAATGAAAAATTATAAAATATTAAAAAGATAAAAAAAATTAAAGATTAAAAAAAAGAGTTTATTTTCATTGTCGGTCCGGCCGCTCGCGTTGCATGACACCAATAATAAAATAATACTACAAATTTGAATGAAAGAGTTTTCAAAATTATTAAAAAATATTAATTAAATCATTTTTCAAATATTTTTTCAAATAGCTTTTTGAAAAAGAACTACGTAACCTTGATTCTCCATTCACATGGACGTAGGAGCGAGGATTAATCCTCGTCGGGCCAAAAAAATCAAAAAAATAGTTTTGTTATTTTTTGTACATTCTTTTATTAATATTTTTGGGGGAAATTAAATATTTTGAAATAAACCACATAACTTTTGCACATTTAATTAAAGGTATCGTCTTAGGATGGACGTTGCGGAGTGCTAATACCTTCCCCACACGTAACCGACTCCCGGACTCGAAATCTGGTTTTTCGCAAACTTTGCTCTTTTGTATGATTTTCCATAGTTTCCTATAATAACTATTGTGGCGACTCCAAACTCTGTCTTTACAAAATTTATATTTTGGTTCGTCGTCGCAATTTCGGTTGTGACATAATGTAAGTTATTTCAACTTTTGATAGAACTTTAGGATAGATAATTTGGTAACTAAGTTTTGATTTATATAAGCATTATGGTTTGTTCAAAATTATATTTTGAATGCATGAACTTGTTGAGTTTTATTTAATAAATGATTGTTTGAAAGGTTTTGAATTGATACTCATGTTAATATTGATATGTTGTTCTAAAAACTAGATTATGCAATGAACCGCAGAGTTTTCTTGATTTGAGTGTTGAATTCTTCCATGAAATTGAAATAAGCATGAATATGCAATTAAAACTCTGTAAATAATTGTTATGGGTTCAAAGAAGTGGAAATGGTATTGCATTAAGGTGCTACTGCATCTCTGGGTCATAAAATAAAAACTTGAAAATGATAGAACTTTCAGTGAATTTTATTTAAATGCTCTGAAAGACAAAGGTCATGGATATCTGAATACAAAACAACTAAATATGGAATAATCTCACAACACAAAAATCAAAAAGACTGAGAGTTGAGTGCAGCCAACTTATTCTCAATCTCTCTTATATTTTTGTCAATAATTTTGTGGATTTCTTTGATTTCTTGAACGGTAATATTTGGCAGGTTTTGACCTAGCATGAACTGAAACATGGACAAGGTCATCTCCTTCTCATAGTTGTCTTGACGTTGCATCTTCAATTCATTTTGGGCTTTGACGATCCTTTGCATCATGAAGCTTTCGTGGTTCACATTCCTGCTTTTGTTCACCACACAAGCATTCTTAAACCTCTCCATCACCTTGTTCGCTACTTCTGGATTTGGCCAAACTTCTGTCTCAGAATCCAAAGGATTACAAATTATAGCACAAACTGAGATCCCGCAGAGGGTGGCAAGTTCATTCACTTTCTTCATCATACCCTTTTTCCTTCTCTTGTATGTACTTTTCCTCGTCATCTCATCAGAGATAAATGCAAGTTTCAACTTCTTCCTAGCCATGGTTGGGGACAAACCTATTAAGAAAATTAAATTAGTTTATGCATTATTTTTCTCCTGCTAACTGGGTTTTATAATGACTTATTCTACATTTGATTTCAAATTCTGGGAACTTTTGTCTGGAACCTTTTTGTGTTTACAATTACTGCATTGTTGTATTAAATTGGAAAACAATTAAAACTCATGTGCCATAAATTGTCATACCTTAATTAATTTATTACAATTTTAAAAGAATATGCAAGATATGGAACTTTTAAGGTTGTAAAGACGATACACCAAAAGGTTCGACGATACACCAAAACTCATTTGGTTTTGTTTATACGATAATGCATCATTTAAGTTATATTTTATTTTCAACATATGTATTAATAATTATGCTACGTATTTTAATGGATTTTATGCACATTCAATGAATTTTACTTTCACCAGTCACTCACTTACCCATATATAAACCTACCAGAATTTTTTACGACCACCACAACAAATTAAAACATAGGCTAAATTTTATATATATATATATATATATATATATATATATATATATATATATATATATATATATATATATATATACTTATTTCGAGAAAAAAAATGTATGAGGACAATTTAAATTGTCATAAGAATTGGCCAAATAATAACATTATATCTTAATTTTCAATACTTTTGCTAATATTTCATAAAAGCATATTACAAAATAAATATATTTTATATCTCAGAAAAAAAAAATTGTATTAAATTATACTTCATTATTTAAGTTTAAATCTGTCTATTTTATATAGTTGAACACTTCTTTAGTTATATGCATATGACCAAAAGTAATCATATAAATAAGTTTGAGTTGTTTCAGTATCATTATTTAAAAAGTACATAACTTCGTTTATCTCTAAAAGTGGAATTATCTCTCACAAAAACTTCACACCAAACAATTCTAACAGGTATCTCTAACTATATAAAAGAAGATATCAAATTAATAATTTGAACACACTTTTATAATAAAAAGGAAATATTAATTCACAAAAAGACTTAAGATTACATAAAAACTTCTAGACGTCACATGCAATAGAAGGTGATTGACTCAAAAAAAAAAAAAACAGAAAATAACTCAACATAATTATTTATATATTATTTAATTTTTTAATAATAAAATGTTGGAATTTATAACCTCATATTTTATATACTGTATTTCTCTTCGCAGGGTTGATTTAGCAAAGGAACACAGAGCATATGATGTCATACACTGTAGTAAAAGCATTCCTTTGTAAGAACACATTAGGCTCTCCAACCTAGACTATTTAAATTCTTTCATTCTATTTATATATTATTAAGGTTAGTTTTTATGAATACTATTTCTGTTATAATTTTTATAGGCTCTAATTTTATGTATTAGTTAGTTTCTTTGTTATTTAACAATTTGAGAGAGATACTTTTATATTATACTAGAGAAAATATAAACGATGTCGTAGTACATATGTGTAGATTTTTTTAATTTTTATAGAAAATTAAGTTAAGATAAAAAATATATATATAATTAATTTTTAAAATAATTGTTAAATATAAAATTAGAAAAATAAAATAGGTATACAAAATAAGTTTTTAAAATAAGTGTTAAAGATAAGAAATATTTTTAGAATAACGATTAAAGATAAATTATTTATAAAATAATTAACTTTTAAAATAATAATTAAAGATAAAGTTGAAAAAAATGTGGAAACAAAAGAGAGAATTATTATTATATATTATTACAAATTTAGAATTTAAAGCAATTTTTCTTATTTAGTCAAATTTTTTTAAGATTATAGAACAGGAAGCAACCAAACAGTACAATTTCATGATTTCACGCCTTCTTAATATAGTACACATATCAATAAAAGATAAGGAACTAAAAAAATCCATAACAGCAAGAAAATAAATATTAAAAAAGAAAAAAGAAAACTTAAATACATATTTGATCCCTATTTTCATAGATTTTGTTTAATTTGGTCTTTATTTTGGTTCAATGTTCAATTAGGTCTTAATTTTCATCAATTTTTACTCAATTTTGTTTTTTTATTAATGGTGTTTAAATAGTTAACAGTGCATGCCACGTGTTAACTCCTGAATTTTTATTTTTTATTTAAATTAAATTTAAAAATAATTGTCCACGTGTCAAGTTACCATTATGCCACACGTCAATGTTAGTGTCATGTGACACTTTATGGTTGTATTATTTTTTTTTATTCGGTTTAGTTACTATATTTGTTATTTTTGTTTGACTCATTCCTTATATTCATTATTTTTGTTCAATAAAGTCCTTATATTAATTATTTTTGTTCAATTTAGTCTCAGTTTTTATTAAAATAGAACAATTTAGTTCTTCTAACTTGAGTCTAAATTTATTGTTTTATAAATATTATACTAATATTTTTATTGAAATTAACATTTTTATTAATTATTTTTTAAATTCAATTATAAATTATTAGATTTGATTATAAATTAAATATAATTTTTAGATTCAGTTGTTAAATAGAACATAATTATTTAAAATATTATTATAATATAATTATTAAATGTTTTAGAAAAATATACTAATATTCCTAAAATTGAAATTTAAATCTAAAATAATTAATATTTTTATTGTGTTTTAGATATTAAAATTTAAAATATTTTATATTTTAATTTTAATTTTAAAAGTATTAATATTTTAGAATATAATAATTAGAAGAAAACATTTAATAATTATATTTTAATAATATTTTAAATAATTGTATTATTTTAACAATTGAATTTGAAAGTTATATTCAATTTATAATTAAATTTAACAATTTATAATTAAATTTCAAAATAATTAATAAAAATGTCAATTGTAGAAAAAAAATATTAGTTATCTATAAAAAAGTTAATTGGTCTCAATTTAAAAGAGACAAAATTACTTTACTTTAACAAAAATTGGGATTAAATTGAACAAAATAATAAATATAGAAACTAAATTGAACAAAAATAAGAATATATAGATTAAATTTAACAAAAGAAAATAACATAACGATATTGACACATGACACAATGGGACAATTGTTTTTATATTCAAAATTTTTAAAATTTAAAAAAAATAAAAAGAAAAAAACAGAAGCTGACACATAACATTCTAGTTGACGTAAACTGTTTAAACACAGTTAGTAAAAAAAACCAAATTAACCAAAAGTTGATGATGTGACCTAATTTAACACTGAACCAAAATGAAGACTAAATTAAAGAGAAAGATATCAAAATAAGAACGAGACGCGTATTTAAGATAAAAAACTGAGAAAAGACAAAAACTAATTAACATCAAATGGTTTTCAAGGAATATAATAAAATTTTAATCAAATAGTATTCCTAACAAAGGATTCGATAATGGACAGATTTTGCCTCAAGAAAAACTTTATTAAGTAAAAAGTTACTTACAATTTAAATTATAAAAATATTTTTGTGTTAATAAAGAAAATCATTGTTAATGTAAATTCACAAAATATATATAAGTGATAAAATAAATTTTATAATTTTGATAAAAAAATAACTGCACTGAATTTCAAATATAAGAAATTCCATCAACATGAATATCTATACAATCTCTTCTCTTTCTTTTTTTGTCCATATTAGTTATTAAATTATTTTTTAAATAAATTTTTTAAAATTAAAATATTTTTTATCAATTTATTTTTTAAAATTTAACTGCTTGCGTTTCAAGTTAACCATTTTTTTAAACTTTATCATTTTTAAAATATAAAAGTACCTATAAAATAAATATAAATTATTTACAATAAATTATAAAATTATTGATATTTAACTTCATAATTATTATAATAAAAATAACAATAATAATAAGTTTCTTATTTCAAGTTTACTTTTATTAAGTAACCATTTATCAATTTTACCGGCTACCGTTTTTTTAAATTTAGCAGTATTTTTTTTTGTTAATTTAATTATTTTTTAAAATTTAATATTTTTAAATTAATATTTTTTACTAATATTTTAAATATGTCTTTAGATTTTTATTAATCTCAATTATATTTATATTTTATATGTTGCATAATAATTAGGTAATTAGATATATTTTCTTAGTGTGGTACTAACAACATTAAAACATCAAGGATATATCACGTGTGAGCTATTCGTTTCTTAAATTTTTATTTATTCTTTTTTAATTTTTAAAATTTTTTTATCATAAGCAAAAGTAAACTAATATATACGTTTTCGTTAGTGTCAAATAATGACATTTACATGCCAGGGAACAACCAAAAATATAATCTACTCATAATTACGTTAAAAAGAAAATATAGAAAATAAATATATAAAAAAAATTAAAATTTTATAATTTAAATAATAAAATTTACTCCTTTTTCATTTCTTTTAAATTATTGTTTCTTTTTAAATTAATTCTCCAAACATCATATTTTAAAATATTTCATTTTCTTTTTAGAAGAGTTAAATATGTTTTTAATCATAAAATTTGACACAAAATTGAAATTAATCTATATTTAAAACTTTGTATAATTTAAAACTTTAAAAATAAATTAATATAATCTTTTAAATTTTATTATGTTAACAAAATTTTAAGTATCATTCTTTAACATAATTGATTTGAAAGAATTATTTTATTATTTAATAAATTTTAACGAATTTTAATTTTATGTCAAAGATAGTAAAAACATATTTAAATAATGAGTGTGCAACTTGATAAATGTAAGCTCCTTTTTCTGCTCTAATAAGGTTTCAATCTGACCTTATTAGAGGGCATAGGGTCAGCCTACTTGATACTCCAAGATCCCTCCCAACTACTTACTAACTTATTATGTCTCCTTTTTCTGGAATTAGTTCCCCTTCCCTCTCACAATGTTGAAACAGGAAGCTCTGTTAGGGCATAAGTTTCTTCCTTCTTCGAGCTAGCGGAACTCATTTTCTTCCAAGTAAGTTGAGCTCAAACTTCAGTTGTTCCTTTTCCTATTCAGGTGCTTTAGTTTCTAGCATGAGTTCTGTGTAGAACCTCATTTCGTCCTTGTGTTTGTATCTTCCAGCTTTATAGTCCATTACTGGAGCTGTAGTGCTCATATGTGGGTGTCTGTTTTGGTCTGTTAACATTTGTTCAAGTAAGGGAAGTTAGAGTTTAAAGCTTTTATAAATATTGCATGTTTTTAGTTTTGTTTTATGGTTGAGCTGCATGTTTGATGTCTGTGGGTATGGAAATAAACTGAAGGTTGCTTGGTATTATTTTGAATATGGTGTTGCATGCATGAGAGCAAGTGAGATCTACTAAGCTCGCCTAGGCGAGTGGTTTGTCGCCTAGACGAGAAGCTCTCGCCTAAGTAAGGATAGCAGAAGCTCGTCCCTGGTTTTGTTCAAACTCTCGCTCAAGCGACGAGCTCCAGTTATGAGCGAGAGCAATCTCGCTCAGGCGAGCCTAAGCGAGAACTCGCGAAACCTCGCAATGCTCTATGTCGCACTCTCGCCTAGGCGAGAGCCTTTAGCTTGAGTGAGGGATCCCCTTTCGTCTCACCTGAGCGAGGACTCATAGCTTGAGCAAGACTGGTACATGGACATGCTCTAGTGTTGTTTTCTTTTATGTTTTAGTTGTTTAGTTCCATAATTGAGTGATTTACCTTAAAATGCATGAAGTATGAGGTCATGTATGGTTTATAAGATTAAATGAGACTGAGACTTTGCTATACCTGGATATGGAATGAATCATGAATTGATTGATTGGTTGAGCATTGGAATAAAATTATAATGCTTGATATAAAATTGTGATTCTGGTATGAGAAACATGAATGTGGAACGAGATAGACGTAATTCCATGAACCTCTTGGTAGGATTTCATGGTAGTGTTGTAGTGTATATAATTAGATAAGGATTCAAGCAAGGTTGCATCCTGAAACTCTAAAGAATCAGTTAGTTTCACGTAGAACAAACTGATTCAAGTGGTGAGAGTAGCAGGAGGTCCTAGTCTTTGACAGGAGAATGACCCTAGATGATTGAAGGCTAACCTTGTGCGTGGTAGGATGAAATCCATTGGCAATGACTCTGTAGAGCAGTAGAGGCCACCACAAGTGCAGACATCCAATGAATCCAATCTCTTTATATTTATCCGGATAATTGAGTCAGAGGATATTGCATTGTTTGTCATCACATGCCTTGTGTGCTTACTGAAATGCCTGTTTAAAATCTGCTTGTTTATATGTATGATGAAAATTACTTTTATCTCTAGCTTACCCTTTTGTTTGTTGTTTGTTCTCTGTTTGACCTTTTCTTCTTTCGATGATCATCAAATCCTTGATGAGAGCAGATGTGGAGATTCTTGGAGATCGTTCAGATGGTGGTGATGCTGTTGTCCAGTGTAAAAATGTTAGCTATGGCTCTTTTGAGCAACTTTTAAGGCAATGATGCCTATGTAATTTCTTGTTCTGTTGCCAAAATGTTTTTTTTTTTTTTTCTGTTCGATACATTCTTGTTGTGTTTTTAGATATTCCTTTCGGAATTCTATAATAACCGTAAAGGTTGATTCTTATATATTTTTTATCGGTGTTCTATTTTTATAGTATAAACATGCGGCATTTTATTTATTATAATTATTCTATTAAATTGGGAGGTTACAATATATACCAAAAATATATTTAAGATATTATTAATGTGAAATTTAATGGATACTTAAAATATATTTAAGATACTATAGATGTGCAACTTGACGGAGACTAAAAATATATGTAAGATACTAAAAACTTATTTAAATTTTAATGAACGTGGAACTTGCAACTTGACACATACTGGACTATTTCGACCTATAACCAAGTCCCACTCATTTCGTAATCTTCATGTGAAATCTTAATTGCATGAGATCATGGCGAAACAATCCTCAGAGGTGATGCAAATGAAAGAAATGATCTACAGAGAAGTAACACCTCACCCGTTCTTTTTCTCTTTAATTTACTTCTATAATTACTACAGGAGTGTTACTAATTTGGATCGTGGAAGAAGTTGATAATGCTATACATGCGCAGCGTAAAAGAGTGTAATTTGTCTGTGAAAGACCCAAAAAATATCTCTAAACCAGAGCGAAAGCATAAAGAAGAAGAAGAAGAGGAAGTAGAATAAAACAAGTTATTCATATATATCTTCTTTATTTATTAACATAATTTCTACCAGTAGAGGGTAGAACGTAGAAGAAACATTAATGTATAAATTACAATCTAGAGTAATAAACAAATATACATATGGTTTCGAATTATGCATTATCAGCAGCAGGGTCAAGTTGATAGAGTGCAGATTCAGAAACACGTTTCTTGTACTTGGCTATGAAAGCTTCAGCTTTCATGTCAATATTGGGTTCAGCAACACCCCAGTTACCTTTGTCATAATCACTAGGCCACACCCTGCGGCTTGAATCAGGGGCATCGTAGTACCCTCCTCTGTGCTTCTTTGATGAGAAGATGTTGAAAATAGAGAATAAACTTGAAGAAGATTTCTTGTGCCTATTACCTGCCATGACTGTGGTGTTGTTTTGGCTAACAATGACTGCAATAATCACTCACTGTGAAGACAATGAACTTTGGAGAAGTCTTAGTGTCTTGGTTTTGAATTCAGAGGTAACACAACTCATTTATAGCAGAGGGAGGCTTCAATCGCATGAGTGGTGAACAGTGAAAGAATCTGATAAAGCAGAGGCGAGACCAACATAAAGGGTTCAAATGGTGCTGATCTGGCAAGGTAATACACGACACTTTGTTTTGTAACATCGTTGTCGAGGCACATTTGCTCTGCTCCGCTGGTTTGTACTTGACTTAAACAAGCTTTGTCGAAGATTCCATCAATAACGCACAATTGTTGGCTCTGCTTTTTGTACTTTGTTTTGTTATAAAGATTGATGTTATTATTGGTCCTTTTTCACTACTCATCTAAGCGCTCCCCTGTAGTTCCAATAATTTACCTACTTGCATGCACATGTTCACTCGCATGAAAATGGCTCACACACACGCACGACCAAGTCTGCCCCTACCAGAGGGCGACACCATGATCTTGCTGTTAATCTGTTTAATTTCGTTTATGAATCCTGCACATTTGTAGACTAATCCATTTACTCACACCATAGAAACTTGTTTTTAAAAAGATTTAGGATGTGTTTAGAAACACTTTAATTGAATTGATTCTATTTAATGTGGAAAAATTAATTTTGTTTGATAGAAAAGTTAGAGTTGTTTCTCTTGTGAATTTTTCATTTATAATTGATTTTAGATACTCTAAATAATTTATTAGTATGAATTGAGTTTGGATGCTTCCAAAATAAAACCAAACATGTACTTAACCTTTTTAAGAATTTAACATTTCAATTATAACAAAAACTATTTGAATCAACCCATCAAACAAGTATTATATATATATATATATATATATATATATATATATATATATATATATATATATATATATATGTAACTGGATATTCATACAAATTTAACTAGCTTGAAATAACTACTAAAATTAAATTATTTGAACATTATATTATATGTATATTCCGTTGTATTTAGAATAAATTTTTGTAGAGCTGTCAAAACAGGTAATTCAGTCTGATCCAACTCAATCTACTACGGATTGATGATTTAGTGAGTCAATCCAACCCAGCTCACTTTTTAGCGAGCCAAAAAAATTTGAACCTGGCCCGGCCTATCACTGGTTGGCGGGTTAAACGGGTTGGCTCACGGGTTCACTTAATTAAAAAACTATTATTATTTTTATTTTTTTTCAGTCAAAACTAAATTATAATTCTAATTAAAATCTAAGTAAACTTTAATACAATCCAAATACAAACCAAAATCAAAAAAATACAAATTATTTATGTATTGACTAAAAATAAACCTAACATGACCCAAATGTAAAGTCCAACTTAATAAAAAATGCTTGTATGACCCTTTTATCTGCGGGTTGGCTCACCAATCCGGCTCACCACGGGTTCAACCCGGATGAGCCGGGTAAAAAATCAACCCGTATTAAAATTTGTAAAAAAATTTCAATTCAACCTGAACCCGTGGTGAGTTGACTTGCGGATTCCAACCTATTGTGACAGCTCTAAATTTTTGTTTAATAAACTTGTTAAAAAGGATTTTAAGATAATTAGCTTCGTTTTGATGCAATAAATTCTTTTTAAAAAAATAGCATTATGAAATTGGAAGGAAAAAGAGTTGTTAAAAAATAAGCATAACTTACAAATATTCAAATGTCTAAAGACAACTTGTTTTTAAATTTTTCTTGGCTTAAATATGTGGTTTTATGACAAATTGATGAATTTTATTTTTAATCTCTAATAAAATATTAACATTTTCTTCCATAAATATTTAATTTTATTTTAAACTAAAAACAGTTTAGATGAAATTTTAAATAATGAAATAACGCAAATTTAAAGTGAAAATTAAGATGAAAAAGTTTAAAAAAAGTATTATGGTTCAAAAGTAAAATGTAATAATCTCTACAAGAAAATTACATATTATCGTTGATTACTATTTTTGGTAATAGCATATATCTATTAGAAAATCATGTTTATTGTCGAATTATCGATAGACAAAAATCTATTGATAAAGTTTATTGATAGATAACAAAAATTTGTCAATAAGTATTGATAGCCTTAAATTCGTTGATTAACAGTTGTCGATAATATATATATATATATATATATATATATATATATATATATATATATATATATATAAAACACATGATAAGATCTCCTTCATCTTCCCTTTCTTCCTCTTTTTTTCATTTATTTTTTGTTTGATATGTACTACCAACAAAAAGTCACGCCACCACCTTTAGTCCAAGTCAATTTCGTCCTTTGGGTCACACCCTCCTTCTATTTGTCTTCCTCTTCCTTCAACCCTCCTCATCCACCTCATTCTCTAACTTAGGCCACCACTGACAACCTAAACCACCGATCATCAACGTTCATCAGTATGTGTTACTGGCGTGTGTCACTAGTGAGCCTCCGCCAACCACCAACCTCTACTTCTACGTCATCTACCGGCCACCTCCTCCTCCTCTTCCTCCTTCTTTTCCCCTCCTTTTCCTCCTTCCCCACCCTTTCTTCTTCTTTTTCTTTTCTTTTCCTTCTTCTAGACCCATTTTCCCTTTATAATATAAAACTCCAACAGATTGAGCGAAAAAATTGTGGCCTAAAGTATCGACGAAATCCAATCGTCAGTAACTGTGATGGCAAGATATTGAGAAATCATCCATCGATAACTGCAATGATAAGTTATCGATAGAACTTCTAGATTGATTTCACAAATTCATTTCGTTTCAACAGAAGTATTCATTAGTAAATTTAAATGTAAAATTCGTCAATAATATTTGTTGGTAAATTAAAGTTTACCGATAAATTATTGATTCTCCGTGATAAATGAAATTCTTGTAATAAATTTAGCAAGCTTAAAGATTTTTTTAAATCAAATTAATTTTAGTTCAAATTTCAAATTTCATTGATTATTGATATATTTAATGAGATTGTATTTGTTTCGATTATTGATTTTTTTTTTATGTATTTCTAATTGCGATTTATTTTCATAAGTAATCTGAATGATGTTGTATTTTAATGATGTAAATACCTAGTTTTTTTTTGTTCTATATTTTTAATTAGTAATTATATATATATATATATATATATATATATATTTATATATATATATATATATATTTATATATTATAATATATTTAATTTATCTTTTTTTT
>Ga0214544_1000584_pt1 | contig 68638 bp, 65 predicted proteins | sample CNSS3metaG_FD_160074 | JGI IMG/M metagenome (GOLD analysis project Ga0214544, IMG submission 160074) | Root nodule microbial communities from cowpea collected in UCLA plant growth center, Los Angeles, California, USA - CNSS3 | ecosystem: Host-associated > Plants > Roots > Nodule | place: USA... | reverse complement strand
AAGACACTGGAGACATTCGTCTTCAGCAGCTGCTCCCAGCGTTCGGCGGGAAAATCCTCAAGCGGCGCGCGAAACTGCATGCCGGCATTGTTGACGAGGATGTCGATGGCGCCGACTTCCCGTTCGATCTGATCGACGCCATCCTTGACCGCTTCTGCGTCCGTGACGTCGAAATCCGCGACATCGACCAGGTGGCCTGCATCCCGCAAGGCGGCAGCCGCCGCATCCAGCTTCGAACGGTCGCGACCGTTCAAGACAAGTGTAGCACCATGCTCGGCCAGACCACGCGCCAGCGCCAAACCGATGCCCTGCGATGACCCCGTCACCAAGGCCCGACGGCCCTTCAGGTCGAAAAGTGGAAATGACAAACCTGTTCTCCTTAACCGCCGGACGCCTCGCGCGAGATGCGCCCCGACCTTGGTCAGCCTTCGGCTACGAGCCCTTTTGCCTTCAGCACCGGCTCGAGCTTGCTGACTTCGATGACCGATTTTCCTGCCTTGTATGCGGCAATATACTCAGCTTCGGCATCTTCGCGCGCCTGCGACAGCCTCGCGACCTCGAAAGCCTCCTCCCGCCGCACCACGACCAGGCCATCAGCGTCGCCGACAATGATGTCGCCGGGATGGACAAGCTCCCCGCCGATGATGATCGGGTCGTTGGTGGCGGTCAGGGTTTCCTTGACCGTGCCCTTGATGCAGACGCTGAGCGAGAACACCGGAAATCCGAGCTCGCGCAATTGCAGCGTGTCGCGCACGCCGGTGTCCGTCACGAGGCCGCCAATGCCCTTCGCAAGGCAGGCATTGGCAAGCACGTCGCCGAACGATCCAGCCTCTTCGTATTCGCCCGCCGAAACGACGATGATGTCGCCCGGCTGAGCGTAGTTGATTGCAAGCTGCAGCATGATGTTGTCGCGGGGCGCGCAACGGACCGTGAAGGCCGGGCCGCAAAGCTTCATGCGGTAGTCGACAGGTTTGATGCGGGAGGACAATGCCCCCCGGCGTCCCTGCGCCTCATGGATCGTTGCCGGCGAAAACTTGGCGACCGCTTCCACTTCGGCGGCACTCGGACGAATGGGCATTTTCTTGATATGCGTCATGATTTTTCCCACGGGTGGTCGCGGCGGGCGAGACGCCCGCCGTTTGCGTTGTTCAAAACATTCGGAAAACGGGGGTCGCTTACGCGAGACCCGGCCCCATCAGGGGATCGGGTCGAATTTCAGTTCGGATAGCGGTGCAACCTTGTCGGTGCGCGCCATCTTGTATTCGGTGTTCGGGCCAAGCCATTTGTCCCAGATCTGGTTGATCTCGCCGCTATCATCGAGCTTGTGCAGCACTTCGTTGATCTTGGCCGTCAGTGCCGGCTGATCCTTCGCCATGCCGACGCCGATCGGCTGGAACAGCATGGGCTCGGGGATCATGCGCATTTCCTTGCCGCGGGTTTTCGATTCGTTGACCAGCTTCGTGGTCGTCATCGTGTTGGCGACCATGCCGCGCGCCTTGCCCTGCTGCACGGCGAGGTAGGCTGATGCGGTGTCCTGGAAGGTGAGCGGCTCGGACTTGTTGAGCTTGATCGACATTTCCGAGGTCGAGCCCTTGGTAGAGGCCAGTCGCTGGCCAACATAGTCGGCCTTTGCCTTGCCAGCATCATCCGCCGGCACGATCAACATTTCCTTTGCCAGATAATAGGGGTCGCTGAACTGGATCTGTTCGGCACGGCTCTGGGTGTAAGCGAGGTTGGCGACGGTGATGTCAACGCGCCCAAGCTTTACCTCCGGCACGCGGGCTTCGACCGAAACCGGCTTGATCTCGGCTTTCACGCCGAGTTCGCGGGCAATCGCGCCGCAAAGATCGACGTCGAACCCGACCATTTCGCGCGTCTTTGCGTCCGGAGCAGCGAAGGGCGGCACGTCCGCGAAGGTCGCGCAACGCAAGGTCTTATTCGCGATGATGTCTTCGAGCTGATCAGCCTTTGCCGGACCTGCGAGCGCCGCTGCCGCAACGCTCATTCCGAGAATAAGATGACTGCACTTCATTGCTGTTCTCCTTCGTTTATTGGCTTTTCTGGTTCTAGTGGCGCAGGTCCGCGAGGAAGCGCTGCGCACGCGGATGCCTGGGGTTCTTGAAAAACTCCTCAGGCGTCGCGATCTCGATGATCTGGCCTGCATCGATGAACCAGATGCGGTCAGCGACATCACGGGCGAAGCCCATTTCGTGAGTGACGCACATCATGGTCATGCCTTCGGCGGCGAGAGACTTCATGACATTCAGCACTTCGCCGACCATTTCGGGGTCCAGTGCGCTGGTTGGCTCATCGAACAGCATGACAGGCGGTTCCATGGCGAGCGCACGGGCAATTGCCACGCGCTGCTGCTGCCCGCCGGACAATTGGCCCGGATAGGAATTTGCCTTTTCGCGAAGACCGACGCGGTCAAGGAGCTTCAACGCTTTCTCGTGAGCCTCCGCCGGCGCCACACCTTTCACCCGGATCGGGGACATCGCGACATTGTCGACCGCGGAAAGGTGCGGGAAGAGATTGAAGCTCTGGAAGACGAAGCCGATGCGGCTGCGCAGGCGGTTGAGGTCTCGCCCGCTCATCGGCGCATGAACGTCCTGCCCTTCGAAGAAGATCGAACCGCTGTTGATCTCCTCAAGCCGGTTCACCGTGCGGATCAACGTTGACTTGCCCGATCCGGAAGGGCCGCAAATGACGACCACTTCGCCCCGCGCCACCGTCGCGTCGATCCCTTTCAAGACGTCATAATCGCCGTAGCTCTTGCGGACATCGGCGAGCCGGATCGCCTGATCCTTTGCAAAGGTGGAGGTTGACGCGGTCATGGCTGCTCCGTGGCGTTCGGTGTCAGGGAAATCGGCAACTGCCCACGGCGTTTCGGGGCAACAAGGCCAGCACGCCGGCGCGTAATGCGCCGCTCGACGACACTGGTAAGCCAGGTGAGCGACCAGCAAATCACGTAATAGGTCAGCGCCAGGATGAGGAAGACCTGGAAGGGCTGCGTGAGGAGCTGGTTATTGACCTGGCTGGCAGCGAAGGTGAGGTCTGGCACGTTGATAACGTAGCCGAGGGTCGTATCCTTGATGGTTGCGACGAAGGTCGACAGCATGCTCGGGATCATGTTGTAAAGCGCCTGCGGCAGGATCACGTAGCGCATCGCGCTGAAATAGCTGTGACCGAGCGCGCGAGCCGCATCCATCTGGCCCTGCCCCAAAGCGACGATGCCGGCGCGGATGATCTCGCTCAGGAACGCACCCTGATAGACGACCAGGGTCGTCAGCATGGTGAGGAAGCTCGGCACATCGGCGCCCGTCAGAAGCGGTACGAGGAAATAACTCCAGAGCACCAGCATCAGCAGCGGCACGCCGCGGGTCACGTAAACGAGCACGGTCACCGGCCAACGCAGCATCCGGTATTTGGAGAGCCTGGCGAAAGCGAGAAGGATGGCAAACGGGAAGGCAATCGCGATGCTGAGCGCCGAAAGGATCAGCGTGTTGGCAAGGCCACCGAGCGGACCGTTCGGGTACTGCCCGATCAGGAGCAGCAGCCAGTATTCGTCGACGATGGTGATCAGGTCATGGATCATCATCTTGCTCCATGCGCCGGGTCAGCGCGCCATGTGAGGTAGGCACCAGCGGCCATGATCAGAAGCGAGAAGAAGAGATAGAGAACCGTGCCGATCAGGTAGATTTCGAAGGTCCTGAAACTGAGGTTTTCGATTTCCTTGACCGCGTGGCTGAGCTCCGGTGCACCGATCACGATGGCAAGGCTGCTGTTCTTGAACAGCGAGACGCTGTGATTGACGAGCGCCGGCAGCGCGTTGCGGACACCCTGCGGGATCAGCACGAAACGCATCGCTGAGAGATAGCCGTGACCCAAGGCACGCGCCGCCTCCATCTGGCCAGGATTGACCGAGCGCAGGCCGGAGCGCAGATCCTCACTGAAGTAGGCCGCCTGGCAGAGCCCGAGCCCGACGACGGCAAAGATCATTTCCGCCGAATGCGCCGAAAGCCAGTCGGCCAGCCCTGAGGGCAGGATCGTATAGATGCCGAAATACCAGAGCATGAGCTGCACGAGCGTCGGTACATTCCGGTGGTAGGAAACGTAAGCTGCGACCGCCGCATTGCCGATGCGGCCGGGAGAAAACCGGATCGCGAGCAGGATGATCGCGAGCGTCATCGCCAGAGTCCACGAGCACGCGGCGATGATGAAGGTCATCTCGATGCCATGCAGCAGCATGGCCACGTATTCCGGGTTCCCGACGATCGCGGCGAGTTCAAAGCCCTTCACGACCGTGGTTCCTTCGTCTGTGGCTTGGCCGTTTGCAGACCGCCCATGACCTGAAGCGTCGGCGTGATTTCCATGTGCCCTATGTTGACCGCGACGGGTGCGGCGATCGCAAAGGCAATCGCATCGGCGATGTCGCTCGCCTGCGGCAGTTCAAAACCGTCGATGAAGCGCTCACGGATGGAAGGATCGTTGCCGTGAACATGATTGAAGATGTCGGTCGCGACCCGGCCCGGGCAGATCTCGGTTACACGCACGCGTTTGCCGAAGGTATCGATGCGCAACTGGTTGGAGAGCATGCTGACGCCGGCTTTGGTCGCGTGATAGGTGGAGTTACCACCGAAATTGTAGTTGCCGGCAATCGAGGAGATGTTGATGACATGGCCGCGGTCGCGCGCCGCCATGCCAGGCACGATCAGCCGGCAGAGATGGAGGACGGCGCGCAGGTTGACGTCGACGAGAAGATCGATGTCGCCATCCTCGGCCTCGAGAAATTTCTTGGGCCGGTCGACACCGGCATTGTTCACCAGAATGTCGAATTCGACTTCGCCGGCAAGCTTTGCCAGAGCGGCGCGGTCCGTTACGTCGATCGCGTGGGAAATGCAGCCCGTGCGCTCGGCAAGTGCCTTCAACGCATCGGCACTACGGGCAACCGCATGCACTTCGAGGCCCTCGCGGCGCAGCCGCTCGACGACCGCAGCACCGATCCCGGAGGATGCACCGGTCACGAGTGCGGTTCTGTAATCGGAAAAGGACATTTTGGTTCCCCTGTTGTTGAAAGAGAGAGTAGCGAAGGTTTTCAGGTCTGAATAAGACCGTTTGAATCTGGATGGATAACGAAGGCTTATGACTTGCGGCGAACCCACCGGCCTGTAACATTTGCGCCGAACAGGCAGGCAGGGCATATGGATACCAGGCGTCTTAAATCCTTCATCGTCATCGTCGACACCGGGAGCATCACACGTGCGGCCGACGTTCTTCACATCGCGCAGCCGGCCCTCAGCCAGCAACTTGCCGCGCTGGAGGACCATTTCGGCCAGAAGCTTCTGATCCGCAGCCAGCAGGGGGTCTCGATGACGGAGGCCGGCAAGGCTGTCTATCGTCACGCCCAGATCGTCCTTCGCCAGATGGACCAGGCACAGGCAGACGTGAAGGCAGCCGGCGCCACCCTTGTCGGGCGCGTCTCGGTCGGCCTCGTACCATTTTCGAGTGCTGCTACGCTCTCCGTCGACCTGTTGACAGAGACGCGCAAGCGGCACCCAGGCATCCTGCTGCATCTGACCGAAAGCGTCGGCCAGACCTACAGCCAGATGATCATGAACGGCCGGCTGGAGATGGCGCTGATCCATGGTACCGGACCGATCAAGGGCGTCCGTTTCGAACCGGTCTTCGTGGAAGAGTTTCACCTCGTGGCACATCGCGATTTCGGTATCGAACCGGGTGACGCGCCACTACCGTTGAATGCGCTCAACGAAGTTCCGCTGCTCCTCCCACCACCATACAATTTCGTGCGCCGGGCGATCGACCTCGCTTTCACGCGCGCCCGCCTGTCGCTCAATGTCGTGGCCGAGGTCGAAATCGTCCGCACGCTCGGGCGCGCCGTCTCAAGTGGTGTCGGCGCGACCATCATGCCACGCGCGATCGCCGAACGGATCGTCGCAGAATCCTCCGAGCCTCTGATTTCACGCGTGGTGGCGCCGAAGATTGAGGAAACCCTATCGCTCTGCGTTTCCGATCAGAGCGAACTATCAGAGCCAGCACTGGCGGTGAGGTCGATCCTCATGGAACTCACCGCCCGTCTCAAAGACTGAGTGATCACCGAAGACCGGCGCAGAATTCGGCGATGCGACCGCAGGCCTCGTCGACTTGCTCCATGCTGGTCGCGTAGGAAATGCGGAAGAACGGGCTCATGCCGTAGGCCGCGCCCTGCACGGTCGTCACGTGATGTTCGTCGAGCAGCGCCAACACGAAATCCGTATCGTTCTCGATCCTGCGGCCCTTCTTGCTGGTCCGGCCGATGAGTTCAGCAATATTCGGGAAAACGTAGAATGCGCCTTCCGGCTTATGGCAGCGGATGCCTTCGATTGCACTGAGCCGCTCAACCACGAAGTCGCGCCGCTTCCTGTAGATCGCCGCCCGTTCCTTGAGGATGTCCTGCGGCCCGTCCAGCACGGCGGCAACAGCGGCTTGGGTGATCGTCGACGTGCCGCCGCTGTTCTGGCCGTTGACGTTGCTGATCGCCTTGATCAGGTCCTTCGGGCCACCGCAGAAACCAAGACGCCAACCAGTCATCGCATAGGCCTTCGATGCGCCGTTGACCGTCAGCACGCGATCCTTAAGTCGTGGTTCGACTTCGGCAATCGTGCAGAATTCGAAGTCGTCGTAGATCAGGTGCTCGTACATGTCGTCGGTCATGATCCAGACATTGGGGTGCCTGAGCATCACATCGGCAATCGCCTTCATCTCGGCCCGCGAGCAGGCAGCACCCGTCGGGTTGTTTGGGAAATTCAGAAACAGCCACTTGGTGCGCGGCGTGATCGCGGCTTCGAGATCTTCGGCCCTGAGCTTGAATCCGTTCCGTTGCGGGCAATTGACGGGAACCGGTACCGCGCCGGCGAATTTGACGATATCCGCATAGCTGATCCACGAGGGCGAAGGGATGACGACCTCGTCACCGGGATTGCAGGTGGCAAGGACAGCGTTGAAGATGATCTGCTTCCCGCCGCCGGCCACGACGATCTCGGAGGGATCGTAGTCGAGGTTGTTGTCCCGTTTGAACTTCCGGGCAACGGCCTGCCTGAGTGCCAGCGTTCCATCGAGCGGCGGGTACTTCGTGTCGCCGGCAAGTGCCGCGGCATGTGCCGCCTCGACGGCGTTGACGGGCGTCGGAAAATCCGGCTCGCCAGAGGAGAGGCTGATAACCTTGACGCCGCTTGCCGCAAGATCGCGGGCACGCTGGGTCATCGTGGCGGAAGCGGAAACGGAAACGTTTTTCAGGCGGTCGGCAATAGCGGGCATGATCGTTGCTTTCGATAGGGGCGGAGAAGGCTTTGCGGTGTGCGGGGGTCAAGTGAGGAGCTTGGAGACGGGCGTCACCTCGCCGCCAGCTGTCTCGATTTCGCTGCGAACGATACGGGCAAGCTCGAGCGAGCCCGGCGTATCGCTATGCACGAGGATGGAACGAGCCCGCATGGGGATCACGGTCCCTTCGATGGCGGTTACGGTCCCATCCATCAGAAACTGCCGCACCCTTGAGCGGACCAAGGCCTCGTCCTTGACGAGGGCACCGGGGTTTCCACGCGGCACGAGCTTGCCTTCGACATCATAGGCGCGGTCCGCAAGGAAGAGGGTCAGCGTCTTCAGCCCAGCGTCGAGCGCCGCGCGTTCAATGATGCTGCCGGACGTACCGAAGACGATCAGTTCGGGATCGACGACACGGATCGCCGCCATCATCGCAGCCGCCAGGTCGGGATCACGATTGACCATGTTGCCCATTGCCGCGTGAAAACTGACATGGGAAACCCGCACATCTTCCGCGCGGGCGATCGCAATCAGCGCGCCCAGTTGGTAGAGCATCTGCTGGCGCAGTTCATCAGAGCCGAAGGGCAGTTCGCGGCGGCCAAAACCCTGACGGTCAGGCAAGCCCGGATGCGCACCGACGTCAACTCCCCTTGCCCGTGCGAGCCGCACGATCCGGGCCATCGTCTCCGGGTCGCCGGCATGAAAACCGCAGGCGACGTTGGCGGAAGTCACGACATCCATCATCGCTTCGTCATCGCAGAGCGAATAGGGTCCGAAGCCCTCGCCCATGTCGGAATTGAGATCCACTTTCATCAATGTCCTCCTAAGCCATGGCGGCGAGCGCCTTGCTGACGAGGCGCGCGGTATTTCTGATGTCTTCGACATAGGCGGCGAGCGCCTTCTCGATGGCCCGAGCCTCGGCGTGCGTCGCCGGCAAAAAACGCAGCGTCGAACCAATGCGGGCCTGTCCCATCCGCCAGAGATCCGCCTCGATGACGCCGGCGATCTTCGGATAACCTCCGGCCGTGTTGGCATCGCTCATCTGGACGATCGGTTCGCCTGCAGGTGGCACCTGGATGACACCGGGCACGACGCCGTGCGAACGCATCTCCACCGCTTCCACCGGATGGATCGGATCTCCGCTGAGGCGGTACCCCGTGCGGTCGCTGCGCGCCGAGATCTTCCACGGTTGGCGCCAGAACCGGTCCGCGTCGGACCCGAAGAGATCATGTTCGCCGGCCGGCAGTGCGCGAATGAGAAGCGCCCCACCTTCGTCGACAGGAAACACATCCTTCAAAGCAACCGTTGGCGGCACAACGCCGAAGCCGCCCTTCGGCAGGACTGCAGGTTCGGCTGGACCGGTCGCGATGTCGTCTCCGACGGCAAGGGTTCGGCCGGAAAGCCCACCGAAGTTTCCGCGCAACGACGTGCTGCGCGATCCCATCACCTGAGCCACATCGACCCCGCCAGTCAGGCTCACATAGGCCCGTGCATCGCGAAGCGGCGGGAAGAGCTCCAGCACCTGACCGGTCTCAACTTGCACAGCCCACCAGGGTGGCAGGGCGACGCCATCGAGCTTCGCCCCGCAATCAGCACCGGTGACGGCGAATGCGCCGCCTTTCACAAAACGTAGCCGGAAAGGAAAAGTCTGTACCTCGATGACGGCGGCACCCTGCGGATTGCCGAGGAGAATGTTGCCGACCTCCATAGCCAGGGAGTCCATCGCTCCTGAGGCCGTGACTCCGATGTTGCGATAACCCGGCCGCCCCAAATCCTGGACGGTGTTCAGCGGACCTGTTTCGACGATCTCGATCACAGCTCGATCCTTTCGGGGCGGAAGCGCACGATATCGCCAGGCGCCATCAGAGCGGGTGTTGCGGCCAAGGGATCGAACATCTGAAGTTCGGCAAAGCCGATCGAATTCCATCCATTCGGGCCGGTCAGCACAGCCACACCGGTCTGCATGCCGCCGATCGTTACGCAGCCCCGCGCCATCTTGAGCGAGGGCACGGTCTTTCGCGGCATGTGAATGCGTGGATCAAGCCCGTGCAGGTACCCGAAGCCCGGCGCACTGCCGAGGGCGAAGACGCGATAGATGCCTTCGTGGTGAATGCGCACGACTTCCCGATCGCTAAGGCCGCTGAGGTCACAGAGCGCCGGAAGATCGGTGGCATGTTCGCCGCCATAGATGACGGAGACATCAATTTGCCGACCGGCAAGATCGATGCCCTGCGCTCGCCGCCATTCGTCCTGCAGTTGTTGGATGACTGCTTCCGGATCGTCCGGGGTCACCTTCAAGATCATCAGCAGGTTCGTCATACCCGGAACGATCTCGGCGACGTCTTCGTGTCCCTCGAGCGCGCGGGAGAGCGCCCAGATACGCCTCTGGTTCGGCAGGTCGAAGGCGCCGGGTGCCTCAAGCAGAAAGGCACGCGCACCGATGAAGGAAATCTTGGCCAACCCCTCGCTGTTCGGGACGATTGAAGTCGGCGTCGGAAATGGCGTCTGTTGCAGGACACTCATTAGGCGTGTTCCATCGTCAAAACGGGATCGCCGTAGCCAATCAGCTCTCCGGCACGGGCATGAACTCCTGCGACGAGAGCGGTTGCCGGCGCGATTACCGGGATGAGGATCGGCCCGACCTCCACAAAAACAGCGATATCGCCCGCCTCAAGCGTGCGGTCCTCGCCCGTAAGGGGCCCAGGTCCGAAGCCGCCGGGATGCCGGTCGCGAAACACTCCGGCAAGCGGCGCCTTCACGGCCCGACCTTCAGGGACCGACGAGGCGGCGTCCTGAGCCTCGTCACGATGCCTCACCGGGCTTGCGTCGGGGGCCAGCACAATCTTCAGTGTGTGCCCGTCCTTCGTGCTGATCTCCAACTCGCTCGCGCCGGAATCGCCAAGCCAGGCGGTGAGAGTGGAGATCAGCGCCGGATCGGAGAAGTCACCGATCCCGGATCTGCCTGACGATCGGTCACGCCTTGACACAGGCTTCCTCCCTCAATCGTTTTTCAAGATGATGAATATCGACGCAGCCCTGCATGAAATCCGGATCGGCGAAGATTCTTTCGTGCAGCGGAAGGTTGGTGGAGATGCCCTCGATCCTGGTTTCCGCAAGGGCGATCTGCATGCGCCGGACCGCCTCGTCGCGGGTCGGCGCATGGACGATTAGCTTGGCGATCAGAGAATCATAGTATGGGGAAACCCGGTATCCGGCCGAGACATGGGTATCGACGCGAATGCCCGGTCCGCTCGGAAAACGAACCGCTGAAATGCGGCCCGGGGCAGCCATGAAAGTGGTCGGGTCCTCCGCGTTGATGCGGCATTCGAAGGCGTGTCCCCTCGCCTCGCCGCGATAGCGGCCCGTGTCGAGCACGTCGCCCTGGGCAGCACGCAACTGTTCATGGACCAGGTCGACGCCGGCTGTCGCCTCCGTCACGGGATGTTCGACCTGCAGCCGGGTGTTCATTTCGATGAAGTAGAACTCCCCGTGCTCGTACAGGAACTCGAAGGTACCAACGCCGCGGTAGCCGATCTGCCGGCAGGCCTCGGCGCAGCGCGCGCCGATCCTCTCCGCGAGCTCCGGCGCGATACCGGGTGCCGGCGCCTCCTCGACGACCTTCTGGTGCCGTCGCTGAACGGAGCAATCGCGATGACCGACCCAGACCGCATTGCCGTGATTGTCGCAGAGTACCTGGAATTCGACATGGCGCGGGTGCTCCAGAAACTTTTCCATGTAGAGCTCAGGTTTGCCGAAGGCGCGGCGCGCCTCCTCACGCGTAAGCGCGACCGCGTCGGCTATGTCGGCGCCATCGCGCACGACGCGCATGCCCCGCCCGCCGCCACCACCGGCCGCCTTGACGATGACCGGGTAGCCAATGGCCTCGGCAAGAACACGCACGGCCTCGACATTATCAGGAAGAGGTTCGCCCGGTCCCGGCACACAAGGGACGCCGGCAGCCATCATTGCGCGCTTCGCCGCGATCTTGTCGCCCATGGTGCGGATCGCCGAGGCCGGGGGGCCGACGAAAACCAGCCCGGCCTTTTCGACGGCTTCGGCGAAATCAGCATTCTCCGAGAGAAAACCGTAACCCGGATGGATCGCCTCCGCGCCGGTCACACGCGCGGCAAGCAGGATGGCCGCCTGGTTGAGGTAGCTCCTGGCCGGTGACGGCGGCCCGATCGAGAGTGGACCACCTTCGCCTGGTGCTGCCGCTCCCGCCCTATCCGCCTCGGATGCAACAAGGATCGCGCGAAGGCCGAGTTCCTTGCAGGCCCGTTCGATCCGGACGGCGATTTCTCCGCGATTGGCGATGAGGAGGGACTGGAATGAGTGGCCGATTTCCCGGGCGGCCTCGTTAGACGCGTCCATCAGCCGATCTCCACGAGCGGGTCACCGGAGGCGACCTCCTGGCCGTCCTCAAAGAAGATGCGCGTGACGATGCCGCCGAAAGGAGCCGAGATGGTCGTGAAGACCTTCATCGCCTCCACGATGCAGAGAGCCTGCCCCACGTCTACCGCATCGCCTTCGGCCACGATTGGAGCGGATCCGGGGCTGTTTGACCGATGGACGATGCCTGACGTCGAAGCGCGAACAAGCTGTGTTTGTGGCCGGTCATCCAACCTAGCCGGCTCGCCCGCAACTGCGGTCGGGATTTCCTGGTTGACTGCAGCATCCCGAACCGGCTTGCGGATGACGACAGTCGTGTCCGCATCGCTGACCGCCAACTCAGAGACACGCGAACGCCCGACAAAATCGAGAAGCGTCTTGATCTTCTGCAGATCCATTGTTTTCCCCATGGAACAAAGATCACCGGGGTGCGGCCCTTAGAGCCGCGATCCGTCCGGTGCATTCGGGGGAATCTTACACAGCATCCCGATTGATGGGGGCAGACAAACTTTGAATATAGAGAAACCACGGCCAGGTCTAAAAACTGCGGCGATGAACGAATGGAGCGTCCCAGGCAGCGGCCGCGACATCCTACCCGAGCCATTCGCACGAGGCTTGACCGATTAATGAGGTGCCGCGCGGGCCTGACGCGACGGGTCCGTCATGCGACTGAGTAAATTGTCCCATTCCTCTTAGAGATAGCATTCCAGTCGATACATTATGCGATCTTCTGTAACGGGCGTTGCGTCAATCCCTTGTGAGCTTAATCCCTCGCCGAGTGCTTGCTTCTGTCCGCAGTCGGAGCTGGGCCGCTGCTCTATGGGGTCTGCTGAGGACCGGTTGGCCAATCTTTAGAGGCGCAGTCACCGCGTGCTGCTGATCGCATAACGGCCTAACCCATCCATCGTCCCGAAGGGACCTTGCTGCGGAGGGCTGATGGCTGTGCCCGTCCGAAAGCCTGTCTTGTCGTCTCCTCCGATCAAGCCGCCAGGGCCGGCGCTCGCTTATGAGCAATGAAGTTGGTTCTGTCCCTGAGCAGGCAATGCAACACCACCGCCAGCTTGCGGGCCAGCGCCACGCGCGCCTTTCTGGGACCGGCACGTCTTGCGACCGCCAGTGCCCAGCCCTTCAGATCGGAACCTTTGACCGGTCGCGTCAGGATGACATTGGCCGCCTCGTAGAGCGCGGTGCGCACGCTGCCATCGCCGATCTTCGAGATGCGACCGCTATGATCGGTCTCGCCCGATTGATATTTCTTCGGCGTCAATCCGAAGTGCGGCCCCACCGCGCGTGATGAGCGGAATCGCTCCGGCGCGTCGACGGCCGCCACAAACGTCAGCGCCACCAGGACGCCAACGCCGGGCGTCGTCATCAACCGCTGTGCGTTGTCGTCCTGACGGGCGATGGCACGCAGCTTGCGCTCGAAACCTGCAAATTCATGGACAAGCGCGTCGCGCACCTTCAGCAGCGAAGCGGCGATCGCTTCCAAGGTCGAATGGCCTGCAACCAGCTCGCGGATACGCCCCACGTAAGTGCGCCGCGTCGTCGGCCCGACCTTGAGGCCGAAGCCGCGCAGGATGCCGCGGAGGCTCATCTCGATGTCGTGAAGCTTACCCTGAATGAGCTTGCGGGCGGTCAGCAGCGCACGCACCTCCTGGGCGGCAAGAGATTTGCAGTGGACCGGTCTGAACCAGCCAAGCCGCATCAACTGCGCAATGCCCCGGGCGTCCTTCTTGTCGGTCTTTACCGGCATCGTCTTAAAGGCTGCACGCACGTGGCGCGTCTCGATCAGCTCGACGCAAAGACCTGCTTTCACCATCCCGGCATGGAGCCACTGCGACAAGGGGCCGGCCTCCAGACCAATGCTCCATCGCCACGCCGTGCGCGCCGAACCAGGCGATCAGCGCATCGGGTTCGCTGAGGATCTTTGCTTCCCGCACAATGCGGCCATTCGCATCCACCACGCACACACTTGCGTATTCCAGGGATACGTCGATGCCGGCATACTCTTTCATGGTCGCCTCTCCGTGCTGCTATGGAGCAGGCCACTCCTGACTCCGCGACACCATCATTGTGAGGGACGACCACCGGCCCTTCAAACCGGGCGGGCCGGGTTCCGCCCGTTACATGGGGTAATCGCGGGAGCGAGCCGCCCCGGGGCGGCAGATTGGTCATGGTACTGAACAGCAAGGTGGTTGCTCCCCGATAAGATGGGAATACGGGCTCACGACTGGATGCCGGGCCCAAACATCAATTGGAGAACAACCATGAGCGAATATATCGGCCTCGACGTGTCATTGAAAGAGACAGCGATTTCTGTTCGGCGCGATGGCGAGAGGATTTGGCGCGGCAAATGCCCATCCGATCCAAAGCTGCTCGCAGAGGTGATCCGCCATCGCGCACCGGCAGCAGAGCGGGTGGTGTTCGAGACCGGTCCTTTGTCTGTGTGGTTCTATCATGCTCTGAGTGCAGAAGGGCTTCCGGCAATCTGTATCGACGCCCGCCATGCCAAGGCCGCGCTCGACATGGCCCCGAACAAAACAGACGCCAAAGACGCCGACGGCTTGGCACAGCTGGCTGAGGTCGGCTTCTACCGCGAGGTACGCGTGAAGGGCTATGACAGCATGCTTATCCGCACATTGGTGACCGCGCGCACCAAGCTAATCAGGATCATGACGGAGCTATCCAATCAGATCCGTGGGCTTATGAAGACGTTTGGGCTGGTCGTGTCCAAAGGTAGTGGCTTGGTATTTGCCACGAATGTACGCAATCTGTTGGGTAGCAATGCTGCCTTGGAACAGATCATCCTGCCCCTTCTCGAGGCTTGGCGTAGTATCCGAGGCCGCGCTGCGGAACTTGATCGTCAGCTCGTCGCAATGGCACGGCGGAGCGACGCATGTCAGGTACTGAAGTCCATTCCCGGGGTCGGTGCGGTGACTTCCGCCTCCTTTGTTGCGGCGATAGAGGATCCGAAAAACTTCCGAATCTCCCGGTCTGTGGGAGCATGGCTGGGACTGACAACAAGGCGGTATCAGTCCGGGGAAGTTGACTATGACGGCCACATCTCTCGGCGGGGAGATAGTCATCTGCGTGGCCTCCTTTATGAGGCCGCTACGGTGATCCTGACCCGAGCCCATGCTGACAGTTCACTTCGTGCCTGGGGGATGAAGCTCAGAGAGAAGGTCGGCTTCAAACGAGCAGCAGTTGCTGTGGCGCGCAAGCTATCCGTGATAATGCACAGAATGCTGACAACCGGCGAATTTTTTGACCGGTCCGCCGGCATGACTGCCTGAGTTCACCAGGCATTCTGAATTGAGTCCGCCTTATCGGATGCGTTGAAACGTCCCTGCCGGGACGTAGGTCGGGTCATTCCGCAGATGGTGTTGGCAGGTGAACGTGTACCACGTCCCATACTGCGTCCGTTACATTGGAAGATCCCTCCGGCGAAAACCCTTCATGCGGCGATCAGGTATCGACCGCGCAGACAACCGTGCTCCCGGCAAACGTCATCAACAACGCAACACGAAACAGCGGTCCGCACATCCACAGTTTGACACTCGTCAGGTCGAACGATGCTCGGCCGGCCGTTGTTGAGCATGTCAAAAAGAGCTTGATCTATGCCGAGCGATTAGACAACACCATCTTTTGAGCCCAGAACGTGAACATGCTGCCAACAAGCCGTGCACAGGGCTTGCCGCCGGCAGGTGATGATTGCTGTCCACATCGCCAACTCTTCGAATGCCTAAAGCCGAGCTCAGCCCAGCATCTCCCGGCGACGGTCTGCTAACACTCGAACTATCTGGTGTTTCCAGGCGAGACAGCATTCTGCATTTCCCCACGTTTCTCATTCGAGGAAGAGACCACAGTTCTGTCAGCAGCCTGTTCCAATTGTTGCCAGTACCGTTGCCGAGACGGCGCACTGATCGGTCGAAATGACGGCCTTTGAACATGATGAGTTGTCCAGAAGACGAAGATGCCCTCATGCTGACAGCCGATTACCGAAACGTTTGCAAGAGAACCCAACAAACTCAATTGCCTTCCGCCTCAGGAATGGACGCAATTTTTCACGGTTATTTCACGGCTTCGATTTCTATATTGAAGATATAAGAAGTACTGCTCTCGCCTGATTAGGATCTCACCGCAATCTATACACGACCGAGTCAGCCGAAGAGAGATCAATCACGAACTCGAAATTGGGAGAATCTCATGAATACGAAGGAAGCAGCAGACCTGATCATGCGGGAAGTAAATCAGGAGCCTGCCACATTGCGTGGTGCCGGGCCGGCGGATGATTTCTGTTCCATCTGGCCCAAAGCGAAGCCGATTCTGGAACTGCTCGCAGGTATTGCAATCCTGATTCCGGGCGTTGGCGCGGCGGCAGGCGCCGTTCTGAAGGGGCTGGTCAGCGTCGGCGACAAGATCGTGGAAGAGATCTGCGCATAGCCACCCTGACCAGGAACCAACCCTCAAAATCGTCAGCAACAGTCAGGCGGCCAGCCCGTCGATGTCCCGGAGGCTTGCCGCCACTCCCTCAAAACAGGAGGATTACCGTGAGCGAGTTGCTTGAGCTTCAAGCTCGGGTCGGTCGAGGCGGCGAGCTTTCGTGAGAAGAAATCCAACGACTTCTTGCACAGCGGGAGCGGCTGGACGACCTGCTGCAAATGGCGCGCGGCAACGCCAGCGGCACGCACGCCGTGAGATCAGCCGCGCGCGCAGCCGCAGGGGGCTTCGCGATCGTGGTCGGCCATACCCGGACCAGTCCCGGCGCCTAAGGCGGCCGTCCGATCAATCAGGGCGAATACCTTCAACGCCTTCAACGGATCCGCGCGGCACCGAAACCCTCTACGACAAGGACAGGCAAACGGGATCCACCGCTTGGACCAAGCGCCTGCAGGACGCCACGCTGGCCACGTTGGGGACGCAGGACAGGGCGCCTCAAGGAATGCGATTCCGGCGATCGCAGATACGACAGCGTCTCGGCGTTGAATATTCCTTCGGCGCTGATCGAACCTTCGGCGACAACCCGGCCGACGCCCAAAAAGGCCTGAGCAACAAGGACGCCGTGGAGGAAGTAATCGCCCGGACCGCCGCTACTCTGCTCGGCGTCGTCTGATACACGAACCACGGCGACAGGCAGTCTGCGAGGCGGCTGGTGATTGCTCGGGGGAGGATAACGCCTGCGGCCGCCTACCCCTCCAGGTCCGATCGGAGGCGTGGGGCGAAGAGTAGGCCTGTGCCCGCCTCTGCGCCTTTGATCCGTCAGTGGACGCCCCCCTGCAAGGTTGCCCCAGAGCGCCACCCCACGACCTGTCGCGCTTGAGACCGCTCATGAACGAGCCGGGCATCTTCTGCGGCAACGATCTATCTCGTGAACACGCTCGCCGCGAAAGGCTCGCCACCGCCTGCCGTGGCGAGAAGCCGCTCAGCCGCTTCGCATTGGCGAGCCAGCAGGCCACATTGCAATGTTAGCGCATTTGTTGGCTCCGGCGGGCAGGGCCTTGGAGCCAGTCTTCACGCCTTGAACTGCCGGGTCGTCTATCGCAAATATAAAGACTACCAAACAAAATCAATCGTTTGCCGTAATGGACGGAAACTAGGCTAGCCGCCGAGCGGTTCCACACCTGCCGCGGCTACCGTAGCGTCGATCCAGTCGCGAAACCGCTGGGGCTGCACATAGATTCCGCCGTCCCCGCAGCCCACCGATGCACCGCGGGTTGCTCTGCTAGTAAGCCCGGCGAGTTTGAAGTTCCCGCCCACCGGGATGTATATGGGTCCTCCGCTGTCGCCGTTGCAGCTGTCCTTCCCCAGCATCTTGCGCCCGGCGACAAACTCATAGTTCGGGTGAAAGCCCAGCATCTCCGGCAGTTGCCCCAAGTCCTCGTCCGGCGTTCGCGCCACGATGGCCGGCAGGTCGACGGTCACCCGGCGCTTCGTGCCCAGACCGAGCGGCCGCACTGGATCATTGTAGCCGAAGCCGACAATATCAAATGCCGACGCGGCGCCTATCTCTTCGGGCTTTGCAAAAACCGCGGGCGGCGTCAGCGCCGGCGCATCCAGGATCAGCACCGTGATGTCGTTTTCGTTGCGCGGATGCGCGCGATAGTCCGGATGGACGACGGCTTTCCGCACGGCTATGACCCGTGCGTCGGCGCTGAGATAAGGGAGCACCGTGGTGCCGCCCGCCATAATGCGGTTGATCGCGCCACCGCAATGCGCGGCAGTCAGGACGACCCGCGGCGCGACGAGCACGCCCGTGCAGGCCCAATCCGGCGTGCCGATGCAAACGCAATGCAAGAAGGCGCCCGGCGGTACCAGCCCTCCGCCTACGACACGCTTATTCGCCTCGGCGCTTTCCGGCAGGCGTTCACCGCGGGCCACCTGGCCCTCTTGGGTGATCGCTCTGGCGAACCTAAGGACGCGGTCTCGCATAGCCTCCGGCGCGGCAGCAACCAGAGCCTCGATCTGTGTATTGCCTGCGGCGCCTTCCGCGGTCGTCACGCCGCGCGGCCCGCCGACACCGCGCGACGTCCGCGCCACCGGCGTCGCAGCAACGCTGTCGGCCAGTCGCACCAAGTCGGTGCTCAGCGCGGCGATCGCAACCTGGGCATCGAACGGGTTGCGGCCACAGCATGTTGCAGATAGCGGCGCCGCAGCGGCGTTGCGCGTTCCGGCTATCCCTCGCGCTGCCCTCTGCCCCCGCGCCCGGCGCTCGTTCCCCGACCAAGTGATATCGCTCGCCGCTCCAATTATGGGCCATGCGTCCCCCGCGGCGACACTCCTGAGGCGCACCCGATCCGCCGCCAGTTCGTCGACCTCTTTCAGCATCCCAAAATCAAGGCCGGTCCAGGTTTCAATCGCCGCCATCGTCACTTGATGTAGCTTGAGATCGAGCAGCCGCTGTCCATGCATGTCGTTCCATGCTTCGCTCTGCTTGATCGCAAAGGCGACCGCGGAAAGGTCATCGCCGCCCGCCTCGGCATCGCGCAGCACGATGACCTTCCAGAAGGCTGCAGGCAACCGCGCCGGCGGTGATACCGCCCGCAGTTCCGGCGGCAGGTCGGCCAGGGTCGGATCGCTATCGGTGAAAACCGGTCCGGTGAACACACAGAGCCGGTAGGAAAAGTCCGTCGCTCGTTCGAGCACCCAGTCCTCGATCGCCTTCCACTCGTCCTGATTGAAGTTTTTGTGCTGGGGACTTGCATTGCTATAAAAATACGTCGCCTTGTTCGCAGCCCGCGCCTCCGCGACGGTCCCCCACAGCACGTCCTCGCGGCGCACCAGATGGCCCTTGTCGATCTGGTTATGATCGTAGGTTTCTCGGCCCAGCTGATGCTCTCCTACCCGTTCATCCATCATCCAGGTCAGGCCGCCGCCAATCTGCACCTTGCGCGACGCATCGATATTGTTGGCAGTCAGCATGGCGGTGCGCCGCCCGCGATCCATTACCAGCGAGTAGTGCGTATAGTCGAATACCTGTCCGTCCCCCACCGCCCTTGCGCGTGCAGCGTCCCCAAGCGCCGGCATGGGAACGCGGAAGCCGTCCCCAAGAAATCCTGGATCGTAGGGAATGACCAATTCTGGCTGTGCCATGGCTCAATCCTTCAGAGTTCGATGTTGTATTTCGATGCCTGGCTTTCGAGTTTGTCGACAAGACCGCCGACCGCCCTCTCGACCGTGGCCGGGGGCAGTCCCAGCGTCCTTGCCAACGAGGTCAGGTCGGCGGCGCTCGATTGCGTCTCGCTGCCCTGCACTTTCTTGCCTGCCGCAATGCGTGCGAGACGATCCTGCCGCTCTTCGTCGTCCGCCACCGGGTAGAGCACTTTTGCCACTGCCGCCTCGGCCGGGGTCACGGACGGCTGGTTCAAGCTTTCAAGTTCTTCCTGCGAAGGACGGCTTGCATGACGGAACCATTCGCGCAGTTCCTGATGGGCCAGCATGTCGGCAATCATCCGGCACTGCGTCCCGAACTCCTTACCTGTTTTCACCGTCCGCGCCGCCACCGAACGGGGCCCCGGATCCACGTGCGCGGTCACGGAAGGCTCAAGCCGTGCAGTCGTCCATGCAATCCACAAACTGGATGACCAGAGCCGGGCGGCGATGCGTTCGCTGAGCGAATGCGCGGGAATTAGTTCCGGGCGCTCCCTCGCAGCGTCGAGCAGTACGGCCCAGCTTGCGGCGAGGAGCGGCGGAAATGTTACCGGCGGTTCCTCGTCGAGCGACCAGCCGTGGCGCCTCCGGACGCGTTGCCGCAGCGCTGCGACATCGGGATGCCCGACCTCAGCGCCGCCGGTCAACTGCGTGAGCCTTTCCAGCAAAAGCTCCTGGAACCGCAGGTCATCGTCCTCGCCGCGATCACAAAGATGGGCCGCGAGGATACCGAGCATCGGGTTTAGCCGTTTTTGCTCAGCCAGATCGTCGATCAGTTGCTCGAAGTCCTGTCCGTACAAGGCCCGCCCGCCGCTCAAGGCCGCCAGAGCCGCCTCCTCGTATCGGATCACCGCCGGGTCGATAATGCCCGGTCCGTGGATAGGCCGCATTCGCACCCGCAGCCGCTCAAGGTCGATGCTCATGCCCCCGCACTGAGACAATGGCGCATCCACTTCCAGACGGTACTCGGGACAGATCGTCAGGGGCAATTCGAACTGGCGCCCGTCGGGTTCGCTTAGCTGCAATCGCCAATACCCTGGCGCGACCGCAAATTGCCAGCTGTGCTTATGGTCTGGCGTCAGGTCGTCGGCAACAGGCGTCTCACTGTCGGCTGCAATCAGTGCTGCAGTGATGTGGGGCGTGGCGGCCACGGCCGGATCGTGGGTGATCCCGGTCAACGCCACCACGAGCGTGGCGTCGTTGCGCGGCTGCGGCCCGGGTGCGGTCAGCACCACCGCCGTCGCTCCCCGGCCGTGCGCCGTCGTCGTCTGTCTCACCGCGACGTCGGTATCTTCCGATCGTGCGATGACATGGTGGTTCTCCCATCCCTCGACACACTCAAAGCCGACCTCATATAGGCCCGGCACGACATCGACGGTAATGCTGCCGGTGTTTGCCGTTTTCCCTGTCGGCAACGTCAGCGCAACGGGTTCGAAGCGCGCGTCCAGTACCCGGATTTCGGTGAAGGCATCGGCCGCCTGTATATTGAGTGTTACCCGCTTCTGGGTCGGAGAGGCTTCAGACGACGACATTTATTCCTCCCTCGCGGACCGGCACTGCCTGCGACCCGGTGATCAGCCCTGTCGCGTCGATGCCATCGAACAACCAGAGGCCCGGCTTGAGCCTCACTATGGCCGGCGCGGGCCGTGCTGCGACGAAAACACTAAAATCGATGCCATCGCGCACTTGAAACCGCGTTGCGCCGTTGCGCAGTGAGACATTGACCGGCACACCTTGAGAGACACCAAAAACCATGGGGGTTGGCGCCAACGGATCGCCGTCGTCGAATTCGATGCGACACCCGCTAACGGCCGCCTCGATGAAGCGCTTGAGCGAACTGGACGTAATTTCTCCGTTTGCGGCGGCCGCGGTCGTTAGCCCACGCAACAGCACGTTGGTCAGCACACCTTGCCAACTCGCTGGAACTGTCTCCGGCGTGAACGGATCTGGCAACTGTCTTTCGGCGGTCGTCGCGTTCCAGGCTGCGGCATGGATGTGCAAAAACGGACGGCGAGCGAGCGTGACGTCTCCATAGGAAGGCAGGTAACAAAGGAGTTCAGCCGGTCCCGATACCTCGGCGCAACAGTCCATTACGAGCATCACTTCCTTGAACAGGCCAGTCAGCCGCATGCTGTCTGCCGCGACATCACCGAGCAACCCGCGAAGGAGGTTAGGACGAGCATCCGCCATGACGAGTGCGCATTCACGCTGGTTCGGCGGCGGCCGCGACAAACCGTGTCCGGCGAAGAACAGATAAAGCCGCCGGCCTCCCGGCCAGTTGTTGTTGGCGCGGTCGAAATAGGTAACCAAAATGTCTTCGATTTGACTGCGCAGCGGCTCCGGTGGATGCTGGCCAGTCGAGACAACCAAGTTGACATTGGCGGGATTGAGGCCGCCGAACTTCGGATCGACGAGCCAACGGCAAAACAGGTTGCAGTCGTTCACCGCACCTTGCAGCTTGGGGATCCCCGGCACGTAGTGGTCGATGCCGACCACGAGTGCATGATCGTCGGGCTGGCGATGGGGTGGGGCAGTTGCGGGTAAAGGGACGAGTGGCATCGGGGTTTCTCGGTAAAGACGGGTCGCGCCGCCAGGCTTGACAACAAGGGTTCAACGCACCGGGCAGATAAACACGCCCCGCCCGTGGGGCAGATTGGACACGCGGCAAATCCAGCACACCGTTGCGTTCACGTCGCCGCCACCATCATGTCGAGGACCCGCCATGTCCCCAACATGCAAAGGTCAGCCTGTCCCGAACACGCCCGTGGCAAGTCCAGCCAATGCCAGGTAGGCGATGGACGCAATCAGTGCCAGTAGCGTAGGGCTGGCCTTGGAAAGGGCCTCGACCAGGTCTTTGAGCGCGGTGAAGAAGCCTGTGACATTTGGCGCCGCCGCCCGCTCCGGACTGGCGGGTGCTTTGAACTGCAGAATAATCTGGGCAGCGGCGGTCGTCAGATACAAGACGAATGAGCTAACGGAGAACCACAGTGCACATTCTGCAATTGTCTCTTTCATGGTTCGCTCCTAACGTTTGAAAACTTCTTCGGCAGGTTCGGTCCGAACGGACGGCTGCGCAGCCCGAATGGACGGCTCGCTTCGGGTGATTGGCTGGAGCTCGAAGGGATCCGTCGGAAAGGCAAACATCGGCACGTCGGTCGTGCTGCCTACCATGCTTTCGTAATCGGCCTTCACCCAGGCCCGGAAGTTCTCGATCCCTTTTGCCAATTGCAGCGAATAGTCGAGCGGCTGCGTGCCCTGCACGGAAGACGACGATCCCAGATTCATGAAGTAGCGACCTATCTGTCCGTCGTTCGAAGCGTCCTGCGGTATTGCCGGCAACACCATAAGTGCGCTTCGCGCGGCAAGGCTTCCCTTCGGGATGGCGCGTCCCCAATCGAGCGCTTGCCCGTGACAGGCGATGCACGATGATCTCGGATTGTCGACCGGTCCATTGAGCCGGCCGAACAGACCCAGATTATGCCGCGGCAGATGGAAGAACTTTTCGGCCACCTGCGGATTGACCCATGATTCCGTCGCGACTTTTCCCATTTGCTCGTATTGGAATGCGGTCAGCGCGGGGTCACCGCCCCAAGTCAGGCCGACAGGTGCCAGTCTCTCAAAGGGCGTGTTGCCGGGGATGCCGGCGTCATAAATGAATGTGCCGAAAAACCAGCCGGGACCCCCAGGGATGCGGCTGTCCTTCACGGCGACGTCGACCTGCAGCAGCCGCATCGTTGCCACCTCGCCAGCATCTCCAATGGCGGCATCCCACTCCAGGGAACCGGCCAGATACGGCACTTCGGAAGGCGTCGCCTGTGTGAAGAGCAGCTTGATCGCATAAGCTCCGTCCGGAAACGCAAAATCCTTGGTTTTCGGGAAAGCGGGATCCTGCCACACCTCGGCCAGCCTTCTGCACGCTGCAGCGTTGTAAATGCCGACAGCCCAGTTCACGCGCCACTCTGCTTGCAATACATGAAGCTCGCGTGCGCGTGATCGGCGCTCCGACGTCATGCCGCGCAGGCGTTCCCGCGCGTCCTGGAACCAAGGAGCGTGACACCAACCATTTGATTGGTCGTCCTCGATGCGCCAGTCGATCTTCTGATTGTCCTTGATGCCATATGCCAACAGAGATTTTAGAAAAGCCGACGGATCCTTGAGGGGGTTGATCTCCTGCCAGGGGTACTTTCTCTCAGGTTTTTGCTGCAAGGACGGCAGCTTGATGACGAACTCGCGTTTATTCGTACCGTCCTTCAGAGGCCTCTTGCTTGAACATTCGAGCTTGATACGCGCTGCCTCAGTGAACGGCATCCCATCTGGCGTCTCGCATCGCCGCCCATCGGCAAATTGTGCAGGGCTCGTCGACAAAAAGACCGCCAGAAACATGCAGACCAGGGAGAAAAGGAGCGCGCGGTTTGCCATCGCCATACCCTCACCAGGACACGTTCAACGATTATTTTTCGCGACCAAATCAATCGCTGCAATATAGTCATCGATGTCGCTGTCCTCGAAACCCTCGTGCAGATCGAGGATTATGCCGCTCGCGACAGCTTCTTCCGTTCCGGGCAGCGACACCGACTTGTAGTCATAAGACCGGCCGGCGACGACCTCAGCTGGCCACACTCCCGGGAAAAACGACTTCTGCAAGAAGTAGTGACTGCGATAGATCGGTTCCCGGACATAGGCGCCCCGAGCCGGAATCCCCTCCCGCGCGAGCCCGCGGACAAATCCGTCGCGGCTGCACGAAATGATCCGTGGATCGATACGGAAAAGGTAGAAGAAGTAGCTGCACTCGGCACCAGGCGGTTTCTGTTGCGGAATAATCCCTCGGATCTTACTCAGTTCACCGTTCAAGCGATCGCCGAGCGCCCTGCGCTTACGTATGATGCCATCCAACTTAGGCAGCTGGGCCGCGGCCATTGCGCCGTCAAGTTCGCTCATGCGGTAGTTCGGCGCCAGAGCCTGCAGCCGAACGTTCCGACCGTAGCGGTCGTAAAACTTGTCGGCGTAGTTGTGGGCGAGAAAATAGTCATAATCCGTGTGAGTCAGCACGAACCCACCTTCGCCGGAAGTGATGTGCTTTTGATCATTCAGGCTGTAACACCCGTACTGCCCGAACAACCCGACGAATTTCCCTCTGTAGGTGGCACCTAGCGCCTGAGCGCAATCCTCTATGAGGGCCAGTCCCGCTCGCGAACAAATGCTCGCGACATCCTCGATTTCCATTGGGCAACCCGTTAGATGGACCGCGACCACGCCGCGCGTCCGATCGGTGATTGCCGCTGTGATATGTTCAGGCCGGGGCATAGCAGTGTCGGGATCGACATCGGCGAACACCGGGATCAGGTTCTGGTAAAGGATGGCGTTGATGGTGCCAATGTCGGTGATCGGTGTCGTGATCACTTCGGAACCAGCCGGCATCCTGGCGGCCGCGATCGCCACATGAAGACTGGCAGTTCCGGATGAGGTGGCGACCGCACGGTGTGCGCCGAATTTCTCGGCGTACTTGGTCATCGTGCTCGCGACGATCGATTCCTTTTGCCAATACCAGAGTTCATTCTTGGAAAGGGCCGCCGTCAGCGCTTCAATTTCTTCCGGACCGAAGCGAGGCGGTCGCCTGGGAAATTCAGTTGTCCGAACAGGCAAGGCAGTTCTCCCCCATGACAAGCGAACTAAACTTCTCCTGCAGTAAATCTCACCCGTAAACAGAGAAAAAGGGGAGTCACTTGGGCTTGGATGCCTCCCGCAACGATTTCACGATGATTTCACGGAGCGCCCCGAGACCGCCTAGCAGCACCCACTCGGCACCGCCAATGATTGTCGGCGTCAGAGACGCCAGTCAGGTCGACGGTATAGGGTGAAGCTCTTTTCGCAACCGTGTCCATGATGGGTAGGCGACGCAACGTATTCACCGGATAGGTTGAATCTAGGAGGGAGATGGACGTAAAGCCCGGTTCCTGCTGACGCAGGGAGGCCACCGAAAGGTTCAGACGCGGCGTATCGTCCCGGTGCAGATGCAGGGCGACCTCGTAGCGCCTCGTCGAGACGAAATCCGGGCGAAAGCGCAAGGCCATTCTGGCATGCAGCAACGCCTGGTCATACTCCGCGAGCGCGACCGCGGCCATGCAGGCGAAATGCTCGAAATAGAACTGGAACGGGCCATTTCTGCTGAGTTCCAGCGCACGAAGGGCCGCCCGGTATCCCTCCTCTAATTTGCCATTGGTGCTCAGGGCGTTGGACAGCAGGGCCCAGCCAAGTGGTTCGGTAGGGTCACGATTAACGCCGCGCTGGGCCATCACGAGCGGCGTCCGCAGATTTCCCTGATGAATATACTCGATCTGCGAGCTGATCGTGTGCACGATGGCGTCATCAGGGGAATGGCGCAGTGCTTCGATGGCGAGGTCGGTGACTGTCGCCGAATCGTCGAGGAACGACATCGAGCGGTGCTGGAAAAATGCGGCATTGCGTAGGAACCCGCGCCACACCAGATAGCGGCCGCGCGCCTCGATTTCAAAGGCCCGCTGGAACAGGCGATCGGCATTGATCAGGCTAGCCTTGTCGAGCTGAAAGAACAGGTTTCTCGCCTCGCGCGCCAAAGCAAGCGCGCATGCGTTGCTCCCCTCAACCGACGCCTGGTCGGCGAACGCGTCCACAACATGATCGACTGTACTGAGCGCAAGCCTGTCCAGGTCGACGGATTCGTGCATCGCGCCGATTGCGCTGGGCACGCTCGCACTGTCCGACCAGAGCCGCCGGCCGCTCTGGATTTCGCAGGATAGAAAGACGTCGTCCTTGACGGCAACGGAGAGCAGCCGGATGAGGAGCATCGCCTGCGGCTGGCCACCGGGCGCATCGAGATCATTGGCGCTGTCATCTGCGCCCGCGCTCATGATCTCGAGGTCGTCGATCTGCCGCAAGGAGCTCAATATGCGGTTTTGCAATAGTCGTGCGCCCACGTCTGCGGCCGGCGCCCCGCGCGCATCACTGCGTACCAGAACTATCCTCTTACGCCGGGCCGTCGTCCTGCGCTGTTGGGTCCATCTTACGAGAACCTCGCCGCGCACCGCTCGGATGGCCAACTCGAAGGCCCGGTCATGCACCGCAACATCTTCGAAGGCTTGCGGCGCGCTGCCGGGCTGTTCACCATCGGATGGCTCGTAGACGATTTGAAAGTACGCAGGGTCCAGGCTGACTGCATGCCGGGATGCTATCAGCATCTGGCGATGCGGACCCAGCGCGCGGCGTATCTCGCTGAGGGCGGCGCGCAGGCTACCCGCTGCCTGTTCAGGTGCCCGGTCGCTCCATAGGCGTTGCTGCAGCCACGCCCTGGTGCGTGTGTAGCCCGGCGCCGCCGCCAACAGTGCAACCGCGCCCCGCGCCTTGCTGCCCTGCGGCGCAAGATCGCGACCATCTTCGTCGAGAAGGGTCAGCCTTCCCAAGGCATGCAGATTGAGCATGGCCCCCCTCGCGCAATATTTAGCTCCTACTAAAAAATACAGTAGTTTTTTGCATTCGGCTACCCGATAAAGTTGATCCCTTGGCACCGTTTCAGGCGTTTCTACAATGCGACTTGGTTACGCCCGATCAGCGCTGGCAATCCGGTCATGTCTTCAGCCGCGACAAAAGAATTCACGTTGTTTTCACGGATGTTTTTTTTCCGCTGTTCTAGGATGGCTCTCGGATTTCCCCCGCCGGTCTTCAGAAACCGCCATGGCGGCGGACGGCCCGATCAAAGCGAGTTTTTCCAGATGGAGGATAGCCATGGACAATCCTTTAACAACGACGCAAGCCGAACCGCCCGCTCGCGTGCGCCGATCCGCGGCATCCGCCAATCCGCTCGGCATCATCGTCGACCTGCTGCCGCCGGGGTTCCCCACCCGTCCCGGCACGAGGATCCGGCCGACCACGCTGACCATCCATAATACGGACAATGCCAGTCCCGGCGCCGACGCGCAGGCGCACAACCGCTACATCCGCAGCCGCGACGCCGTCACCCGCAGGGTATCGTGGCATTTCACCGTGGACGACAACTACATCTACCAGCATCTTCCCATCAACGAGGCGGGATGGCACGCTCATGCCGCCGCCAATGCGTCCAGCATCGGCATCGAAATCTGCATGCATCGCGGCATGAACGAAGCGGCCGCTTACGACCGCGCCGCACGGCTGTGCGCCTTTCTCGGCATGCAGTTGGGGATAGCGATGCCGGCAGGACTGCGCCAGCATCACGACTGGACAGGAAAAAACTGCCCCAGTGTGCTGCGAGGGCTCCCGGATGGTTGGCGGATGTTCCAGGCTCGGGTGGCGACGTATATCGGGGGATCGCGTCGGCAGACGACGCCAAGTGTCAGCTTCGCCGCAACGACGAGAGCCGCCGCCGGCGAGCAGCCGCTTGAGGCTGACGACGAGTTCGCTTCCATCGATCGCCATTTCGCCGCCCATGCCGATGCCGCCGCGCCGGCCGCCGAGCAGGCGTTGCCGATCCCGACCGGCGATCCAATCGCCTTTGCCGCCTCGACCGCTGCTACAACCTATTGGCCCGTCGTCACCCGCCATTCGCGCGCGCTCGAAGTCAATACGCGTCTTGTCGGCGGCGACGCTTCTGGCGCCAACCCATCGCGCCGCTTCCTTGCCGATCGCAGCGGCGGCGCGCGCTATCACTGCGCAATCGACCTCTATTGCTCGGAAGGCGATGCCGTCGTTGCGGTGGAGGATGGCAAGATCGTCAACTTCTATCACTTCTACCAGAACACCTATGCGCTGCTGGTCCAGCACGATGGATACGTCATCAATTACGGGGAAGTGGCGCCCAACTCGCTTTCGGCGCTCGGCCTTCGCATCGGCGATCGCGTGAACGCGGGACAGCGGATCGGCACGATCGGCCGACTGAACATGCTGCATTTCGAAACCTATTCGAGCGGTACGACCAAAAATTACTCATGGCCGAAAACCAACCCGCGTCCCAGCCGGCTGCGCAATCCCAGCCAGCTTCTTCTCGCCCTCGCCGCCGCCGCGGTGCGGCTCGATCCCGATCAGGCCGTCATGCCCAGGATTGCCGATCTTCGCGAGGGTGTGCGGACGATTAGTATGCCGCCGATTGCCTTCACACCCGCTTCCCTGCCGGCGATGGACGGGAAGGATTGGCATAGGTTCGGAGAGGGAATACGGGAATGGCGGTACGACGATCGCGGGCTCGCAATCCGCGAAAACGGCGAAATCACTCAGCAGCGTTGGGAGGAAAGCCTCGATACGATGCACAAGATGATGGAGTATATGGGAGACTCCCTGCTCGCCGCCAGCGCCAAGCACGGCATACCGCCTGCGCTGCTCATGATGACGGTCGCGACCGAGACCCACATCTACAAGAACTCCAAATTCACCGGCCCGAAAACTTTCCGCTGGGAAGCGCATGTCGAGAACCATGACGTCGATCCGCCGACACTGGGAGATTATTCGGCCGGTCCCATGCAATCGCTCGGCACGACGGCACGCTGGGTTATGCGCTCGAAAGGCGAGCAGTACGGTCTTGGCTACGACCCGTTTGGTGTGGCGCCGGTTTATCCGGCCAGGCCCGATCCCAAACCCGCGCATCACCCGCTTTACGATTTTGCAACCAATCTCGACCTTGGCGCGGCGGAAATCCGAATCCGCCTCCACAAAAGCAGCCTCGATCCAATCCTTGTAGCGGCGGCATTCAATGCCGGCGGGCTCTATGGCAGCGCGCACAGCCGATGGGGGCTGCGCGCCCATGGCGATCATCTCGACCGCGCCGGCAAATGGTACGGCGATGCCTGCGCGTATCTGATCGAGATCGGGGTCGTCTAAAGCATGATCCCGAATGGTGCGGTCCTTTCGCATCGAGATCATGCATTCCATAGCGTGCAATGGAGGCAGCTATGAAAATGAGTGCCAATATCGCCATCTCGATCGCCGCCTTGTGCGGAGTGTCGGCCGCGTCGGCCGGATCGCCCGCCAATGTGCAGCGTTACAGCGGCATTTGCGAGCCGTCAGCCGGCGCGCTCATCGACGCAAAGAGGTTCGCGGTGGCCAGTGACGAGTCGAACGTGATCAGGATTTATGAGCGTGGAATGCCCGCGATTGCAGCTTCCGTGGACCTCAAGACGTTTACCGGGTACGGGAAGTCGGATATCGAAGGCGCGGCCGTGCGCGGCGACATCGTCTACTGGAGCGCTTCCCAGTCTCAAAGCTCTTCCGGCAGCGACAGAAAGCGAAAAGTGATCTTCGCGACTCGGATTTTGGGAAGCAATGGCGGCGCGATGTTGGAGCCGATGGGAGTCGTGCGTGAGGATCTCAAGCCGCACCTCGTCGAGCTTTCAGGATCATCCGATGAGAGCATCAACGTTGAGGGGCTTGCTGTCACGCCTGATGGCGGCCTGATGTTCGGGTTCCGCAATCTCGTGGGCAACAAGGCGGCAGTGGTGACGCTAAAAAACCCCGACTTCGTGCTCGCGGCGGAAAACAACCCGCCTGAATTCGGCGATACGGCGATGCTCGACCTGGATGGGCGCGGCATTCGCAGTATCGAGCGAATTGGGGAGCGCTATTTGATCGTCGCCGGCAAGCCGAGTGACGCGGCGGATGTGGACTACGCGCTCTACTGGTGGGATGGCGAACCCGGAAGCGAGCCGAGAGCCTGGGAGACGCAGCCAAACCTCACCGGCCTCGATCCGGAAGTGGCCATGGGGCTCCAGGACGGGGCCATCCTCCAGATTATCAGCGATGACGGCGACCGTTGTCCCGATGTTGAGGAAGAAGATCCTCCATCCAATGAACGCGCCTTCTCGAGCGTTGACGTTCCACTCTGAGTAGAAGGGAAACAGCACTGGTTTTCAAGGCGGATGGCCGTCCACTGGGCATGTCCATGACGCCGCCGGCAGACTTTGGAGGTCTATCAATAGGCTGATTGTCGGCAATAAGAGCTGACATGGAGATATATCATGCGCTACTCACTCAAGTCGTGGTCACGAACCGGCTGCAGGGCATGCATGTGTCAGGTTCCCCCATCGCCTGGCCTCTTGGCACAACTTCGAGCCAGATACCTCGCTCTTAAGTCGGACCATCGTCTGCCTGCCGAGATGACGTTTGAGCAATACTACAGCGTGTGGCGATCGAGCCGGCGAGGTAGTCGTTACATTGGGCTCGATGACGGCGCGACAACGACAGGCCCTGCAAACCCAAACGCATCCCTGATCGACCGGCCGCCTCGACAGCTCAGGGGCGAGGTCCGGACCCTCGTATTGCTCGTCGACTTCCCCGACCGAACCCACGCAGCTGACCGGAGCCCAAGCTTTTTCGAGCACATGCTCTTTAGCGTATCGAGTTTCCCGACCGGCAGCATGCGCGACTATTTCCGCCAGATTAGCGGGTGGGACGATAACGGCCGTGGCATCGATGTGACGGGCACCGTCCACGGATGGTTTCGCCTTCCACACCCTCTGGCCTTTTATGCCGACGATAGCTCGGGCATGGATGGCACGTTTCCCCGCAACGCGCAGGGGATGGCGCGCGATGCCGTTCAGGCGGCGAAGGATTCAGGTGTCGATTTCTCCGGCTACGATGTTTTTGATGAAAACAGCGTAACCGCACTTTTCATCATTCATGCCGGCGGCGGCGCCGAGAATAGCGGCGATCGCAGCGACATATGGAGCCATAAATGGGTCATTCCGGATGACGGTATCGCAGTTGGGCCTGATCTCAAGGCGACGACCTATCTGACAGTGCCGGAGGACTGCCGGGTAGGCGTTTGCGCTCACGAATGGGGGCATCTGGCGGCGCGTTGGGCGGACTACTACGACACCGGTAGATCAAGCAATTTCCGGTCCAACGGACTTGGAGATTATTGCCTGATGGCATCAGGGTCCTGGGGCGATGGGGGCCTCACGCCCACCTATCCGAACGGCATGCTCCGCATGTTTCACGGCTGGATCGATCCTGTCGTCGTGCAGGCGGACCAGGCCGGCATCCAGCTGAAACCGGCGGCGGAAGGAGGCGCGGTTGTAGTCATCCACAATCCCGCCACGATGACGGAAGACCAATATATCGTCGTGGAGTATCGCCGCCGCAGACGTCAGGATGCATTTCTGCCGGATGAGGGAATAGCTGTCTACGTTGTCGACGAAGCGATCGCCAACGTAAACGAAGAGCAACATCTCGCGATCGAACTGATTCAGGCCGATAATCAGCGCGACCTCGCCAAGATGTTTGGCGGTGGCAATCGCGGAGACGCGAACGACCTTTATCCCTACGCGAACGATCACGGGGCGATCAATCGCACACTTGGGCAAGCCACACGGCCGCCGCTCAACCTGCCGGACAACAGCTGGACAGGCGTTACCATCGAGGTGCGCGGGAATGCCGGCGATCCCGAGATGGCACTCGATGTCTCTTTTTTGGGAGCGCAGTTGGTCGCAGAGGCGGTCAACGCGACGGTCGAGCCGACTCCCGCCCAACTGGTCAGGGAGGCCGAAAAACAACAACGCAGACAAAAAGCAAAGACGCGGACGTAGAGGTGATTAGGCACGCTTTTCGGCAGCCGCCTGGTAGAACTCAATCGGGAGGAGACTACGTAAGATTTTTCATTGCCACCATCATCTCGTCGGTCGTTTCGGTGGCGCAAGCTGCCGACCTGACTGTTGCGACCTTCAACACGGAAGGACTTGACTGACGACCAACCACAGTGACCATCTAGTCCCTTGAAGGGACTAGAACCAACGACCACAACGCGACGAGCACACGGTCGTTGAAATGGCGCACTTACCTTGATGTAGGCGACCGTCCCGGCGCTGCCCAGCTCGTCATCCCGTTCCATGCAAAAAGCGCCAAAAGCGCATCTCCCAGTAGCACGTGTGCGAAAACCGGTTAGTTAGATTGCACGCGCCTCAGTTTGGTTGGGGCCTTGCTGCGAAAGGTGATGAAATTCAATGCGGGTGGCAGCCGAAGGGGAAGACACATGGCTCTGCTGGCAATGATCTTGTTATGCATGTTCGTCCTAATCAATGTTGTGGGGACGTGGTACTTTGTACGGGCCACTAGCGTGGATCCACGATTTCCGATGCCCGCTATTACGGGACACGCCGAACGCTTCTGGTTCATCGTAGACTGGATCTCCCTTTTACTTGTGCCAAGCCTCCTCAGCGGGGCCGCCGCGGTCGCCGCTCAGAACCCGGACGCGACAGGATTCCGCAATTTCCTCTACGGATGGCTGCTTGGCCGCATAGTGGCTCCGGTCATCGCGCCTGAGGAAGACGCCTCGATTGACGAGACCGGGCTCCTCGGATATCTCTTGCACCGCTACCAAGAATTCGGGCGATCTCTGTTCATGGCGCCGTTCATGCAGATCCTTGTGCTCGTCGCCGCGGCATCGGTGATGGACTGGATCCTGTGGGGAATCGGTATGCGCGAAATACTGCAGGATTCCTTCGATTACCTGCTCCCAGTGGCGGGTATTCCGATCATGGTTCAGGGCATGCCCAATCCACCAACTTTAACGCCAATGCCTGCAGCAGGCTTGATGGCATTCGCACTCATGTTAAACATCAGACTGGCGCCGATCGGGCTGGCCCGAACGAACTATGTGATAGGGAAAACCCTTGCCGCTTTGGTCGCCGGCACGTGTTTGCTCGGACGCACCCAACTCTTTTCAGGGGTGGAATACAGCGCATGGCCCGACCTAAAGTGGTCGGAGCTTACCCTTGGTTTGGTCGCTCTGGCGGTCGGAACAATTCCGCCGTTGACGATTGCGTTCTTCCAGCGGAGGGGATCAGGCTCCCGGGCTAAGCCGCAGCGCCCGTAAGCGGATCGATGGTGATACTCGGCTGCAAGCCGCTATCCACCAAGTGGCGATGTTGCGGTTTTAATTTTCTTGTTCCGGGCCGGTTTGGATTTGACCATTGTAACCGGGCGGGAGACGTCCAGAACGACAACCGATATCTTGTCTCCCAAGGTCGAGGGAAGTCAGATCGACGCCCATCTCGACTGGCGCGACGAGGTGCATGGGGAGCGCTACGGCTATTCGAGCCCGATGTGCCGAGCGAGCAAGATGCCACATGTTGCCGGCATCGTCCAAGTCGGCCTCCGCAGCGTCGGCAGCGCACGCCTCACCGAAATCGAAGCGGCCGGCACTATGGCAGCCACTTCGCGAGCGCCCGGCGAACGGCGGTTCTATGCCGAACTGCTGACCCTGCTCGGCGCGCCGGTCCGATCCTGCTGACCCATGGCGCCCCGGGACCGGACGAAGAGCCTGTCCGCTACGGACAAGAACTCGCCGTCTTTGTGGAGGACCGCGAACACCGGCTGAGGATAGGATCGTGAACCTGGATCGAAACGCGGTACTCGGCGCGGCGCAGGCATTCCTGCCGTTGCGGCTCCTGCATCGACACAACCTCCGGCGACGGCGCAGCACCGCCATTCTGTCTGGGTTTCGAGGCGGCGTCTGCTGCGCGGCGCGATCGGCGGGGACGAGCCCTCCTCTCTGACTTCTCCACAGCGATCCCGAGACGCATGTCGCGTGGCCAACGTCGGTCCGGCTCCGGGCCGCCTGCACACCCTCAGACATTAAGGGGCGGCCGATCGACGTGGCGCTTCATCAGATCGTCGGCAGAATGTAAACTTGCCACCCCATTCCAGACGACCGGCGCCCTTCGGAAACGGGCTTGCATCCCTCGCCTTGATGGGATTCGAACCGCCGATCGACGCTTCATTGCCATTGTACCGCCGAAAGTGAGATGCTCGGCTGGCGCACAGCAGTGAACAAAGCAACTCAAAAAGAGAATCACCAAACCCAGGAATGTTGCATGCTGGATCTAGTTTGGCGGGCTTGGGCGGCACCACCTTGATGTCAGGGCGGGACGTCTGCCACCCGCGCCGTTGGCACCCCGCCGAGGCGGTGGCTAATCCGGCTGCTCCTTCAACCGCTGCTCCTGCTTCTTCGCAGCTTTCTCGCGGATATTTTGAAACTCGCAGAACGAACCGACTCCGGATCCGGTCGGCTCGACGGAGATGGACTGGCCGAGCGATTTGTAGAAGTCATCTGCCGGGTTCCTGCTTTTATCGACAATCCGCTGCCCCAGAGCCATTGCACGCAGTAGCCAAGGATCATGGACATCGTCTACGCTCGCGGCGATACGGGCTTTTCCATTGGCGTAGGTGAGGCTCACAGCCTGGAAAATGAATTGGTTCAGAGCCCAGCTCACTTTGTCGGCGGCCTTAGGGTCTTTGGCCGCGAGAGCTCGGTCCAAGTAGTAGGAATCTGCAGCGTTTTCCATCTCTCGTGTCATGGCGATTCGTCTTAGTGAGGAAGAGGTTTCATGCAGGACAGCATGGCCGATCTCATGCCCGATAATCCACGCGGCGAGGTTTGTCGAAGTGTCGTCGTTGACTTTGGATAACGTTCGCCGCACGTCCTCCCATATCTTGTCAGCGTCCTTGCCGTAGATGGAGTCTCGAGTAAAGTTCACGCTTGATGAAAACGACCGCAGGAATGCCTCATCGCAAATGATAGTATCTGATCCAATATAGGCGCAGTTGCACTTGATCCCGGAAAGTCTTCCGGGGAGCTTGGAGCTGGCAACATAGAAATTAAGATATCCGAGCTGAGGTTTTGACTGGGTATTTATTTTTCCCTCGAATCTCGTTGCGTCGACGAAGGTTTGTATGACCGGTTGAAACTTCTCCCCCACTTGAAGGTCAAAGCAGCCTTTGTCGACGCACGAACCTACAAGTTCAATGATTGATCGTGACGAAACAAAATAGTGCAACATCAACAGGCACAGGGCGAGTGCGATGCAGAAGCCGAAAAGAAGACGGGGTGACATAGACAGATCGCAATCCTTGATTATATTTCCAGCCGTACATCCTTGGAGGATTTGGACAATGACATACATCGCGTTTGTCGTCGCCGTGGTTTTCCTCTTTGCCGTAGGCATTGCCTTTTCGTACTTTTATCCGGGCGGCTTTGCGTTGGCGCAAGCATCTCACGAGGGTGCGGGGAATGTCTGGAACATTGCGCTGCTTGGAGCGATAATGTTGCTCGGAATCTTCGCGAGCTTCGTCTTCGCAAAGGCCAAGACCGCTTCTGCAAGCCAGACGAAGCTTTCGCTCGGCTTCAAGGAAATCGTGACGGACTGGCAGTTTATTGCTGCGATTTTCGTGTCGCCACTCATCTTTAATTCGGTGTATGCGTTGACCCAACAAAATCCCGAGACGTTAGGCGATTTCCTGCTTTCCTTCCAGAATGGGTTCTTCTGGCAGACGGTGTTGGGAGGATTGACCGCGATCGGTGCCACTCCCAAAGGCACCAATAATCCTCAGCGGAAAGCGAAGCATTAGCCGCCCTCCGTGATGCAGCCCGATCCGCGGTAGGTTGGACACTACTGCCCGACGCCGAGCATCTTTCCCGCGTCTCCGCCCAAAACGCCTTGCAACGCGTCTCCAGCCACTCATTCAGGGATTCGAGCGTGCAAAGCGTAGCATGGGCTGCCACAATCGATGCCTCGTGAGAGGGACGAGGTGATGGGAACACAACCTGAGACCCTGTCAATTCGACGGCTGGCGCAGTTGAAAGGATATGAACCGCAGATTTGCAATGGTTTCTACGTTAAACCGCTGAATTGACTGTTTCTTTATGCCAAACCTGTTTTTACGCGGCGCTTGCAGTCCACGGCGTCGCAGCTGAGTAGGGTTCGACGATGCATCCCCTTCTAGGATGTCAGAGAAAAGACGCATAAAGGACTGCGTTCCACCCACGCAACCATTTATCGACAACCAGAAGGCTGCTATGCATTCGTGCCTGCACCACTGCGGGCCACGCTTTCCCAGGATCTGCAAAAATGCGTTCACCGCTTGAGCTTGACGATCTGATCCCGGCGGTGACGATCTTTCCACTGCGTTTGACGATGGGAAGGCAGGCGGCCGCGACGGCCAATGAATTACACACTAGGGTCGAGGAACTCGTCTCGGTCGATCCGCGCTCGGGTGAGAGGCGTCGCGATGTCTTGCGCATCGAGATGCTCGATCCGGAGATCGAAAGCGGCTGGCATTTCGTCGGCGCAGCCTACCTACTCGATCAGTCGCCCTCCTGGATCAAGCGCCTGCCCAAGGGAGCAGACGATACACGCAAAGATGTCAAGAGCCTCTATCGACAGCGTGTGTGGCACCTCGCACTCGTCGGCGTCAAACGCGAAACAGACGACCGGGGCTGGGTGGTGGTCCATGCGACGCAGGATTCGATCGCAGCGCTGCTGCGCGAATGGCTCGTGGCGGGCCGTTTCGGAACCTTGAGACTCGGCATCGCTGCCGCCGTGCCGTTCAAGAACACGTCGCTTCAAGCCGTGGCTCTCGATGGGGCCGCCAAGCAAGCCGCTCTGACGGGCGTGCATCGAAGCACGACCACGAAACCTGATCGAAAGACTTTGCTCGGCCTCGATTTGCGCGAAGCCGTTGACCCCTTCGGCGACCAAACCTTCCGATTGACATCGGCGGTTTCGAAATCCGCCTCACGAACGCCGGACATGCTCGGGCTGTCACTGTCAGCCCAGCGGCTCTGGTCATCGCGCAAGCGGACCTTCGGCGAGTTTACCGCCGTACTTGACAGTCTGTACGACCTCCTGGAGCAGGCCGAAACTCTGCCGGCTGCAAATGCACTTGCACTGCGCGCAGGCCTCGACCAGCCAGGCTACAGTACACTGGCGCGGCCGGAGCCCCCCACGGCAATTGCGGCCGCGACGAATGCCTTCGATGCGGCGTTCCGACCGGCAACTGATCTTGATCCCATCGACGGTGCGGTCGACGCGAAGAAGCAGCGCCTGGAACAGCTTGAGCTGCTCTGGTTCGAGGACGGCACGGTCAGATTGCTCGATGCCAGCGCGACTGACGCAAGCTTCACGCTGCAGGTTTCAAAGGGTGGTCGCCATCTTCTCGATTTGACAGTTACGCCCACCGCGGATGAAACGGCGGTCGCTCTGCCAGTCACCAGCACCTATCCGAATGGAATATCGCCCGATGATCCAAGCATCGAGTTGTTCGAGCAGCTGATCGAGGGCGACGGCCTCGGGGCACGGCTGGCCGTCTGGTATGATAGCGGTCACGTCCTGGTTCAAAACCAGATCTCGACCCTTGCCTATCAGGATGTCTTGTTCGACGGCTGGACATGGCAGTCTTTCTCGATAGGTGGCATCGACTACCGGGTCGACCAGGAAAAACCGATGAAGCTGTCTTCCAAGCCGAACAAGTGGGTGGCCGATCTTGACGCAATCGGGACCGCCCAATCCTTGTTCGACTTTTCGCTGGTCGCAATACCGCCGCTGATGGGCAACCCGGGAGATCTCTGGACGTTCTGCGACGACGGGTCGGGGGAGGTTGCCGACTTCGTGTTCTTTGATCCAATCGGAAAGCAGCTCTGGCTCGTGCATGCCAAGGCCGCCGACAGCAATGGAGTGGCGAGAGGGATATCTGTTTCGGCCTACGAGCAGGTTGCGAGCCAGGCGCGCAAGAACCTGCGCTACCTCGATGCAAAGATCCTGGCCACGGAAATCCGGCAGAGGAATGACGCGCTCCCCCGCATCTGGCGTAATGGCGCTAAGGTCGCCGCAGCGGCCCACGCCGCGGCACGCGCCGAGCTTTGCGATGCTCTTGAAGCAATCGCCTTTTATGAAGACAAGCGCATGGTCGTCCTACAGCCGCACGTCCGCAAGCAAAGCTGGGACGAGGCACGCGGCGACCTCGCTTCCGGTAACGATACGACGCAAAGAGTCAAATCGTATCGGCTGCTGTCGGCGCTTCTGGCAGATCTTCAGATCACTGCCCAGAAGATGGGGATCCGTTTTCAGGTGATTGGCGACGGCTAGCTGTCAATCAGCTGGCTGGCCGCCGCCTGAGCGCTAGCCACATCGAAACGCGCTGAGGCGTAATTGACCCGTTGGAGATAAGGTCCAAGATGATCGTCGAATTTGTCGATCACCGGCCGCTTGATCGAGCGTGCCATGTCATCGGGCTTCCCCATCCCTTTTTCGACGATCTTGCGCAGCGCGACCTTAATCTTGTCCTCATCGACATTGAGGACGGTGATCGCCATATGCGTCGGCGCCGCGATGAGGCCAAGCTGGCGAAGTGCGGCAATCAAGGTTGCCTGGACCCGGGCGCCCTGCCAGGGAAAAAGAAGCACGTCCCTGTCGACCGCTAGCATCGAACGCTCCGCTAGGCCAAGCGCCGCAAAGGCTGCTCTTGCCTCGGAAAACTGATCCAACGCCAAGGCGTTGAGCGTGCAGTGGGGGGCAGAAATTGTTTGCCGATAAAGCCGGTTCATCCTGCCGACCACCAGCGCGCTCGGCGCGATCGGTGTTCCGGCGAAGCGCGGAGAACGACCGCCTCCGGACGACGTCAGGAAGATCCCCGGCGGACTTTCCACCACGTGTTGCACCGCAAACCGTCGGCCGGCAAAGAAGAGCGGATCGCCGGCCTTGAGGTTGTGACCCGCCGGGAGCTGGCCGAGGACTTCCCCGCCGAAGCGCACGGTGTACTGGCGGCCGCCAGAAAAAGCGGCCCCGAAATCCGAACGGCTGACGATGTCGTCACCGGGCTTGGTCAACTCAAGTTGGTGCTGGTCGCTCGGCCGCAGTCTAAGCAAAGGTTCGACGCCGGGCAGGTCGGGATCGGGCTCGCGACGCAACCGGTCCAGGAGCATTCGATAGGTGGCTCGCTGATGCTCTCCGAAGGGTCCCTCTGAAAGCAGCTGCTTTTCGAGATCCGCCTGCCGCACTCCGGTCTTAGCAAGCGACAGGGTTTGCTGCACAAACGTCGACAGATGCAAAGCGCCCGTTTCTGGCGGTTCGAAACGGCGTTCGTGGACGAGGCTCACCTGCGCTAGCGCCTGCATGAGGGCGGGGTGGAGCTTTGCGAGCGGATGCCCGTCCCATCCTGCTGCCGTTTCACGGATCATCATCGTCATTTGCGATAACTTCCCGGCCCGACGGCCCGATCGTCCCAGGCGTTGTCGCAGTGACGAGACGCTGGTACCGGGATCAAGTTGAACGACCTGCTCGATCTCGCCGATATCGAGTCCCAGTTCAAGCGTCGGACTGCTGATGACGATGCCGGGCCGCCTCGGATCGCGCAGCGCCTTTTCTGCTTGCTGGCGCACGGTTTTCTCCAACGAGCCGTGATGACCGAATACAACGTTGGCAAGCCCATCCTTGTCGCGCAGCTGCGTCGAATACCATTCGACCTGCTGGCGCGAGTTACAGAAGACGAGCGCCTTGAGCGTCGCCCCCCTGCTCCGCGCGGCCACCCCGAGCGTTTTGTCAATCTCTTCCAGGATCTGCTCGCGCGCACTTATGCCTTCATCGTGCTCGTCGACAAAGCTGTTGATGGTGAAATTGATCGCCGTTATCGGCGTGTCGTCGGCGATCACGGCGACCCTTTCGGCATCGGCTGGCCGCAGAAAGGCCTTGGCCTGTTCCTCAACGTCGTCGGCCAGGGTGGCCGACAGGCCGAACCTCGGAACGGCCCGGCCGGTCATGTGCTCGATGCGGGCAAGTTGGGAAATGACTTGTACTCCGCGCGGCGTGCCAAAAAAGGCATGGAGCTCGTCGATCACAACCGCATGCAAGCCGCCGAGCATTTGCAACGCCTCGTCCATCCGCAACAGCTTCTCGAGAGACTCGGGCGTGATGACCAGCATACCCTCGGCGCGTCTCAACGCCGCCGCCCGCCCGGCCCTCGCCTCGCCGTGCCAAGCAGTCACCGGTCGGTCCGCAATTTTCATCAGTGGTCTGAGCCGCTCGGTCTGCTGATCGATGAGTGCCTTCAGTGGACATATGTAGAGAATCTCAAAGCCATTCGCCTGGAATTCGTCGATCCGGCCGATCAGCGGCAGGAACACTGCCTCGGTCTTACCTGTCGCAGTCGGGGCGCAGACGATGAGATCCGAACTCTCGTGGCCGTCGGCATCGAACCAATCCAGGCACAGTGCCTGTATTGGCCGAAGCTCCTTCCATTTGGCCTGCTTAGCCCAATTTTTCAGGCTTTTCGGCAGCCGGCTTAATCGCAAATCGAGCGCTGACGTCGACAAAAGAATGCCCCCAATGTTCCCCGCGACTTCTTACCACGGTCGGAATAAGAAACCACTCCCAACCATGCGTGTCGCAATCTTTAGTTGCTGCGAGAGGCATGGTGTGAGACCGTTGCCGCATTCTTGTCGAACCGAAGCCCGATCGCGTCGATTTCTAGCCGATAGCCGTATATCGCAGCGATCAAAATTGCCGCGACGACTGCTAGAGGCGTCGCGACGACAAGTGCCGGCATTCGAGCAAAATAGGAAAGCCAGGTCATGCGGCGGTCTCCTCCTGCGCGGGCGGCGGTGGCGCTGGAACAGAGCTAGCGGCGGCGGCAGCTTGCTGCGCCTGCTGAACTTTCCAGAAGTCGTGCACCGCCTCGATCTCTCCATATGCTCCAATGTCCATCAGTCGATCGACAAATCGTGAGTACAGCAGGTCTTGAACCTTGTTTTGATTGCGCATTAGTTCGACAGCTGCATTGGGGTTAATTAGCAGAACGTAGTGGAACTCGCCTGACGATCCCGGCTTAGTCTGAATGAAGCAAAGATCGCGCAGTTGCCTCATACGCTTCCGCCAAGTGTCCACGGCTCGCTCGCCAATGAACCCGGCCTCAGCCGCGAACGTCGCGGGGTTTTCAATTGTGACCACGGGATGATCGGGCGACCTAGCCCAAAGACAAAAGAGGGTGTGCCCAGCTGGCTGGCCCTTCGTCTGAGCGTCGATGATCTGCATCACGATCGGTAGGGTGCGCGGGACCGTGAAGAACCCATCGTTGGTCTTGCGAGTCCAAATCCATGCCGGATGATAGTTTGGAAAGTGGACTTTCATCTGCTGCTCGGCGCGCTCGGCCATTTTCAACCGTTTAGCGCTCGCCTGTCGTCCATTTGCCATCGTGTTCTCCTTTCGAGTTGGTACCGACAATGCTGTAAACCGGCGATGGAGACAACGATTTGATACGCTCAGCTTCGCGATATAGAATAACGCGAATTCCTGGATTGAACGATCTTGCTTCTTATGAGATCGCGCTGTTTATCTAGCTTAATTGCGCGAAATCGCGCAGTTCTTGATGAATTTCCATGGCATTTCAGCGGTTTAGAATTTGATCGCGTGCTCTACGTATTCCGGTGCTGCCCGTACTCCGCTGTGCTCACCGTGCTTTTGGGGTTACCAAGGGGGCTTGTGGGGGTGGTATTGGCAAGCCGAGATGCTGGGTTTGTCCGGATGTTTTTCGCCGGAACAATCAACTGTTGGACGAGGTGGTGGACCTCGACTCCGCTCAGTTACCGCAGGCTTCAGATGTCATTTCGGAGGTTTCGGCGTTTTTGTTGCAGAAGGAGCGCGGCGTGCGCCTGGAATGCGCCAGACACACACCAACCGCGGCTGACTGTCGCCCGACCCCTCAACTTTCTCGACCCAACAATTGTCCTTCAACGCAAGAGGCCATTCCTTTTGCGATTGCAAGTCGAGCACGACCAGAAAGGCGATCAGCGGACCGGTGAGTTCATAGGTAGACGCCTGTCCCAGATACTTGCGAACGCCGCTGCGAGAGCAGTCATCCAGCTCTCGTTTTATTTCGACGACCATGCGCCAGCTGGGGCGCACAACTGCGATATCCGCGCGCCCCGTTGCTATGTCAGGCAGCTCTCTAACGATTTGATGCTGTGGGAAGCCACCTGCCTGTAGCCGCAGAAAATGAAAGAGCGTGCGCTGCAGTTCCTTTTCGAGCGGTTGCGTGCCATCGCGTTCAAACAGGAAATCGAAAGTTCGCTCCGCCATCGCCGGGGTTACATCCAGACAATGAGCCAAAAACAGAATGAGGTACTTCAGCAGTAGGCGCGTATCGCTGCGGACGATTCCTACGTAATCCGGATGTTCACAGAGGGTTTGATCTAGCTCATAAAAAAGGCGCTCGGAAACGCCAGTGAGGCCCGAACCGGTAGCCAGATCCGCAAGTGCGAGAAGGCGTAAGATTTTTTCATCTTCTGTCGGGCTGGTCGGTTCGCCGGAACCAACCAGCCCTTGTGAATTTCCCTGTGTTCGGCCTTTCCGGTCGAGCGCTTGCAGCAGTTCCAGAGCTTCCGAGCGGTCCGGTTCGGACGTCGAGCTGTCTTCGAACCAAGCTTGTAAATGTGCTTTGAGACCCTCGTGCCTCAGAAAGCTGTTGGCGATACGGTCGGTGATTGACTGACGCAACTGATCGCCGGCGTCCGTTGCCAAGGCAACGGCTGCTCGGCGCAATTTTACGATCTGTTCGAGGACAGGAACTGCTCTCAACCAACTTGGTTTCGACAGCGCATTGGACAGCCCTTTGAGAGCCGTAGCCACCTCGTACCACGTTACCTCCATGTCGACGCGCGGGCGTAACCATTCACGAAGCGACCGATCGTCAAGAACGGTGCTTCGCTCTGTCGCGGCCAATATCGCGGTTGCTACTGCCCCCTCCGCCCCGTTGTCGTCGTCCGCAATAAATCGCGTGATGGCAATCAACACGCTGGCAAAGGCCTCGGCTTCGGCCATTTCCGGATCTGCGTCCAGCGTCGCTCTGAAAAGGTCGATCGCTCGGTTCAGACCTTGCAACAGCGCTTCTTGGCTGTCGGATCTCAACGCATCGTCGAGTGCGATGATACTTCTCTCAAAAAGAGCTTGTTCCCCAGCTTCAGGATCAACACTTAGCCGCTGAAGTACGCTCTCGAGATCAGGAGAACCGTGCCAAAGCCAAGCAAGGCCGGCGAGAACGGATGCGCGGCGCACCAGAATAGCTGGATCACCGGGCTTGATTTCATCCAGAGCGGCAATGAACGCGGGACGCGATCCACCCGGCAAGTCGGCGAATAGAAACGCCCCGGCGAGACATTCACTCGCCATTTCGGCCTGAGGAGCCGTCGACATCTGGACGGCCCTATTCAAGAGACAACGCTGAAGCTTTCGCTGGTGCAACGCGCTGGTTCTCAGGCGGACAGCATGCTGCGCTGCCGCTGCCACGACGAATGGATGCGTATTCTTTTCAAAGATCAGGGATATGAGATCAACGCCTGCAGGTGGTAATTCCTCTTGTACCGTCGCAAGAGCCATCACCAAGCGATCTGCATAAACATCAGTAGCTAGTTCCGCACCAGACTCGACAATCTCACGCAACCCTCCGAGTTCACCGGCCGTCGGCTGTTCCAGTTCGCGGATTCGTTGCTGAAGTGTGCCAGCAGTCATTCCCAGTCTCGCCCAGCTAAAACATCGCGCCGCTGTCGGCAGGCTGCTTTATGTTCTTGGTCAAAACGGCGGATCGAAGAAGATCGCCACGGGCTGAGGCTAAGAATATCTGAACATTTGGTGTCTCGCTCGCGACCTGCCTAATCTCATTAACCATGGCCACCAGGTCGTCGTCGCTGAGCTCTTCACTTCCTGGCGAATCGATAAATAGTACGCCCGGATGGTTGCCATAGCCGCTCCGGTCCGCCATTCGCATCATGGCAATCACTAAGGCGATCCGGAGACGAAGCCTTTGGCCCGCCGTCTGCTTGGAGTAGCCACTGGGAACGCCCGAGACCATAAGGTTGATACCATTCCCGCGAATTGCGATGGTCTCGAGACCGCGGAAACCGAACCGCTTCGCGACGGCGACGACCTCGCCTTCCAGATCTTTGAAAAGGTCCGCGCTGGCTGACTTCATCCGGGCCTCCGCGATCACCTCGGCAGCCTTCAATACCCGCAAACGCTCTTCTCCTGCCCCCGTTGCGGGCCGGCTCGCTTTTGCGAGCGTTTTGAGCTGTTCGAGTGCCCCGGCGATTCTGAGGATCTTGCCTTCGATCTCGCGCCGGGTTCGCAGAGCAGATGCCTGCTCGTCTGCCTTCCGCAGTTTTGTCGCGGTCTCCTCGCGCCTTCGCTCGAGCGCCTTTGCTTCCTCGTGCCGTTTTGTCGCAGTATTCCGAGCTAATGTTTCCGCCGACGAGAGCGCGTCCACCCGCGCAGACGCAGCCGCCATGGAGTCCTCAAGTGCATCCTGATCGTCGTGCAAGGTGTTTCGATCGCAAACCGCGCAGCGGCCGGATTGATCTTCACCTATCGCTCGGCTTTCCGGGATGACCTCGGCGCAACGGGGACAGCAGACGGGCCTTAATCCCGCAAATATCCGTTTTGATGCCGCCCCCTCCTGAAGCCGCCGTAGAGCAGCGCGTGCCTCATCCTTCTCGGCCTTGAGCGCCTGTGCATCCCGCTCCGCTTCAGCAGCCTCAGATTGTCGCTGAATACCATCGCGTGAGAGACGCGCGTGTTCCATGGTCAGCGCATCTATTTCTTCCAAGTTCAAGTTTGGAGCGCCCAATGCCTTCAGTTCATTTTCGAGTTTCTTCTTTTCCGCTTCGTTCCTGCGAATTTCGGCGGAAAAAGCATCTTGGCGTGACCGTGCAGATGCCTCGCCATCGCGCTGGGCCTGTTCCAGGGTTACCGCGTTCCGCAACGCCATATGAGTGGCCGCATACGGCATACCGACGAAGAGATGGAGCATGCGCCACCACAGCGCACCAACGGTCACGTCTCCGAGTATTGCCGGATGTGATCCCTCGATAAACATCGAAGCCGCATATGCACTCCAGGCGTGATAGTATTGCGAAGTCTCATCGCCCGTGTGGCTGACATTTGGAATCGGCTGCAAGGAAAACCTCGTCATCATGAGGTCTCCCATCGCCGTCTCGAAGGCCTCTTCGCCTTCGAAACTGCGAAGGATACGCGCCGGACCAGGCGCAACCATAACCAGCTTACCTCGCGGAATGCTGTCAAAGTCCGTGAAGTCAATGCAGTACCGGTCGGCGCCAATGGTGAACTCCACCTCGACTGTATCGATCCACGACCGGACCTCGGGCTTTAGACCTCGAGGATGTCCGCGCATCGCCCAGAGCAGGACCTCCAAAATCGTACTCTTGCCGACCTGATTGACCCCGTCTGTAAGTGCGGCAAATAGACCCGGCCCAAGATCTTTCCATTCAAAAGTAAAGGGACCGTCTTCATAGCCGGAGGCCCGTTTCGTGCCGCTGAAAACAAGACGGCGGATGGTCAGATGGTCCGCCGGGCGTGTTGCGGTCTCCTCGTGCACGCCAACGTCTGCCAAGATGAGATCGACCATGGCATTCGTTGTCTTCGCCTTATCGGCAACCGCTTCTCGGAAAGGCGCAATTGGAGGACCCGGCGCTGCACTGTCCGGTTCTTGTAAAGCGTTCAACGGTGTCCCTCCAAAGCAGCCAACCTCGATCGCACCTGAAATGCGATCGAGGCGATCGTTTCCCCATTCGGGGCATTCGCATACGCTGACTGCTGGTACTGCATCCGGGCTAGTTCCTCGCCGGAACGACCTCGGCACAGTTCGCCAACGAGGCGAGCGCGTTCTGAGTACCAGCGTGCCTCAGGCAAATCGGCTTCCATCTGCTGCGCGACTTCCTGCCCTCGCTGCAAAAGGAAGAAGCGCTGTCTCTTAGTTTGAGGATGGCGGATCGTACGCGCTAATCCGTAACTGATGAGCGGGGCCATGCCGGTGTCGATGGGTTCGAATGCGCCGAACAGGTATTTTGTCATAGCGTCCCGCCGGACTTCCGGCTCCTCCGAACCCAAAATCGCGCGGGCATAGCGAAGCCATTTCGCATCGGCCACTTCAGAATAGGCGTCGAGTAGCGCATGGGCCAAATGATCTGGATTGCGCACCCAGAAATCCATCTTCTGTAGTTGCTTTTGTGAAGATATCATTCTCACCGCCGCGTCGATGGAGGATGGCGAGGCCACCTCTTCACCGCAATTTGCAAGTATGAACAGCAGCCGCATCGCATCGCGGAATTGCCGTGTCGGCTCATCGATGTAGGCGCTGCTCATTCGCAATTGCTTGGCTCCCCCAATCCGCGATCGAAGTCTATATTCTTAAATTCAAGCCGCACGAGCGCCAAGGTTTAACTTGGCGTATAGTTTACACGGCCGAGTTGGTGCGAAACTTGTAGCTTTTCGACGCCCCGAGATGCTCAACAACCGGCTTGGATCGACGGAGTCTCATAAGACTCCCCACCCCCGACCTCTGTGCGGTGGTGGTGACACCAGACTGGCGAGGAGCGGCGCGTCAGCAACCGAGCCCGCGGGCATGCTGCACCACTGCCAGGTCGTTGGAGGCATCCAGCGACACGATTACCTGCAGCATCGGCGGCAAATCAGTGGTCTGGCGCAGCACCCCGCACCATTCCTCCAGGCACTCGTCCTCGTCCCAATCGCGGCCGTAGACCAGCGAGTCCTTTTCCCGCACAGAGGCCACGGCAGAGGCGTCCTCCCTTTTCTTCAACCGAAGCAAGATCCGCCGTTGCTTCGACATCTCCCACGGTGCTGTGCGCATCCTGTGCCGTCGCAAACACGCCGGCGGCGAAGCCGTGCCCGCGCAGGCTGCGCAGACCGTCCGGGATGTGCGCCCAGCCGGGTGGCTGCGCGGCGATCCGCCGGCGGGAGCGCAGTACGTCGCGGGCGATCGTCAACTCGTGCGTGGGGTGTGCGGTCAGGGCCGGCGTCGTGCAGGACAAGGCGTTCGAGTCGACGAGCTCGCCATCGATCCACAGCGAGTCGCAGGCATCGGCGATTGCATGCACTCGATCCACCACTCCCCAACAAGCGTTTGATCCGATCGCCGGGTCGCGCCGCGCAGTGCTGCGTGTCGGTTGCAGCAGCACTCGACGAACGAGTTCATGAACAATTAACTATATGAATTAACGTCTCAAATTTTGTAAACGGAAGCTAAATCCCATTAGATTTCCGTCAGCCGTACGGCCAATTCCGCAAGTCCATTACTATCGATAAGGATCAAGTATCGATAGTGATGGATGTGGAGTCGCAAATCGCCTATGTCGGTCGTCCTGGATCGGCGGATTCCTTGGAAATCCGGGCTTTTCAGCCCCTTCCTCACCCTTGTTCAGCGGACTCATTTGCCTGATCGAGTGAACTGGACCTCTGCCGAGCGGCCGACCGCGGGGCCGTCCTCCGGCTATTTCACCATCCCGGCCCGTCAGAAATGCAAGGGCGGTACTCCAATCCCTTTCATAACAGCCGATTTTATCGCGTTTCGGCCACAGAAGGCCGCTGGCGCGGTTTCCGGACCTGTGATGGCCCGATGCTTGTTACACGCTTGCAAAGGACCGTTTTCTGACACATTTCTTATTTGTACAAACCGCCCCCGAAACGGCCGAAAAAATCCGATGACGAGAGCTGCAACCCTCAATCCCCCTCCCCTGCCGCAGAGGCTGATCGGATACGCCCGCGTTTCGACCGAAGATCAGCTCAACGACGCCCAGGTCGACGAGTTGCGAGCGGCCGGTTGCCACCGCATCCACCAGGAGCACGGATCCGGCGCGTCCCGCGCACGTCCCGTGCTTGCCAAGCTTCTCAAAGACCTTGCCGCCGGCGATGTCCTCGTCGTCGTCCGCCTGGACCGCCTGGCCCGCTCGGTGAGCCATTTGCTCGACGTTATCGAAGATTTGGAAAAGCGCGGCGTGCATTTCCGCTCGCTGCGCGATCCGATCGATACCTCGACGCCGCAGGGGATGTTTTCCTTGCAGGTGCTCGGCGCTGTCGCCCAGCTTGAGCGCGCACTGATCGCGGAGCGGACCAAAGCCGGCATGAAGGCCGCCAAGGCCCGCGGCCGGCTTGCCGGTAATCCCGGGCTTCGGGAACGCCGCCCGGAGGCCATCCGCGCGATCTCAGTGGCGCGCGAGCGGGCCTATCTCGATGAGCTGCTTGCGTCGGCACAGACATGGCTGCCGACCGTACGGCGGCTACGCCCGCAACACAGTTGGGACAATGTCGTGCGGATCCTCAATGGGAGGGGACACGACTGGACGGTCGAACGCTTGCGCCGGGCGGTGCATCGATTGGTGCGCGAAAAGCTCGCGGAACCAGAACTGCTTGCCCGATCGCCGCGCCGGCCGCCTGAGGATCATTCAATGCGGCTGGTTGCCGGGATCGCCATTGCCGATCCCGATCTGTCGCTGCGCGACATTGCCGCCCAATTGGACCAGATGCATGAGCGCCCGCCACGCGGTGGCCGCAAATGGCAACCGTCTTCGGTCCGGTCACTACTGGACGACGCTCGCCGCCTCGGGCTGGTTCGCTTCTGAGAGCCTGGTTCATACGGCCACCGAGCTTGCAGAGACGCGCCATTGACGCCACGAACGGATGAGAGCTTCCTGCGCCACGGCCTTCAGCTAGTAGCATTTGTGTGAGGGCATGCAGCCAACCTTGCGGAAGCGGTACCAACGCCACATAAACCCAGCGCGGTAGGAGTGCGCCGGGCTTCGATAAGTGACGGACAGCTGGGGAAGACCCGAAGCGGTTCGGGAGGAGGTGAATCGCTTCGGAAAGGTCGAGTCAACCAAAAGCTCGCGTGTGAGGATGCTGCCTAGGCCTGCAAATTGTCCGCCGACATCTTTCCGGACTTGCGATCCTTGACCAGCTCGTAGCGGAGCTTTTGGCCATCCTTCAGCTCCCGCAGGCCAGCCCGCTCCACCGCGGAAATGTGGACGAAGACATCGGCGCTGCCGTCGTCCGGCTGGATGAAACCGAAGCCTTTCGTCGCGTTGAACCATTTTACCGTACCGGTCGCCATAATGTCTTCCTTCGATGATTTGCCGTGCCGCCGCAGGGCGGACCAGGCTCGCCTCGTACGCGAGCACAGATAGGCGCTTTTGCGCTCCGGGCAAAGCTAAAAATTCCGCCCGAACGTTGATGCAACTGACCAGCCCACGCAAGCGATCTTCGTTGCGATAGACGCAACTTTTTGCCTCCTTGTTTCGCCGGATGCTGATGGGAACACCCTCGGTTTGCCTAACGTCAAACTGATTCGCTGAGCTTTCAAAGCCCGAGGGTGCGCGGGTCGAAGTGCGGCGCCAGATTCAACAACTGCCGACCGTGCCCAGATTGACCCAGCCATCCTCCGTGTTCTCCTGCGATAGCATCCTCTTGATCAGCTGCCGCGAGACCTCCACTTGCGCGCAGATGGACCGGGCTCGGCACTGTCGGCGCGGCGCAAGTCGGCTCCTTGCAGCCCTTCGGTTGGGCAGGAGTAAAGCTCGGGATCGACGGCTCATTCGAGGCGCGCTTTCCGCAGAGCGCCGCAAAGGGTTCGCTCTGGTGGCTGAACTCGTAGTCGCAGTCGTGGGCTACGTGCCAGAGTCGCTCTCGAAGCCGACACGCGACACGGCGATGCTCTCGCTGCGCGCGTCCGCCGAGGCACGGGTGCTCGCCCCACGCTCACCGGCGCGGTTACGTCGCCCGCGCAGGCCGAACTCGATGCGCTCGTCCTGCACGTGCTCGCTTGGGCGAGGAACTCGTGCGAGAATCATGCTTCCCGCGCCACCTAATCCGCGCCACGTACAGATCAGTCTGCCAGACGCGCTGCCCGTTCGAGTATCGCTAGCCGCTGGCGGCAAATGCTTTCGACAAGGTGAAGCAGGACGTTGGCGCGCTCCATCAGCCAGCGTAGCGCCTCCTCCGAGACCTCAAAACGGCGGGAGTAGCGAGCCTTTACATAGGCTTCATTGAGAACTTTGAACCAGACGGTATGGCGGTGCTGTTCGCGCGGCCAAGCCTCCACGAGTCGCCGGTCCCGGTCTTCGGCCAGACCGCGCAGGAACGTCAGGTTATGCGAGGGAGGGCTGTGGTTCGTCAGGGTCAGTAGCAGAGCGGAATAAGCGGCCTCAACGGCTTGGTGGAGCAGGAACGCCGCGTGATCGTCCCAGTTGCGGGGGATCGCTGCACGACTAAGCTCAAGGAACCGTTGGGCGCTGTTGTGTTGCCTGTCGAAATGCGCCCTTGCCGCCTTGAGAGCGTCGCCCGGACCAAGCGCATTCGGTTCCGCGAGCGGCCGCTCGTCGAGTTCGTAGAGCACAATCCCCTCGCGCAGGATATCGACGAAGAAAAGCTGTCCGTCGGCGAGGTAGTTGTTGACCTCTCTCGCACCGTAGACGATCAGCCCGACCGGCGTCGATATGGCCTTGTCCCACTTCAACCGATCGGCGGCCCCGTCCCAGTATCGCGGCTCGGCGAGCTTGCGGTTGCTGACGAGGACGAGAATGTCGAAGTCCGACGTATAGCCCTTTATCGTGTGCGGACCGTCGACGAAGCTGTCGCGGGCATAGGAGCCGAACAGAATGATCTTCAGGATCCGCCCGCGCTTCTTGAAGGCAGTGGAGCTGCCCTCGAGCGCATCGGCAAACTCCTCGTGAATGATCTCGACGACGCGGGCGAGCTCCCGCTGCTTGTCTTCCGGCAAATGCTCAAGGGTGTATTTCATGGGGAGTGCTCACGTCAGCGAATCGTCGAAATAGGCCGTAAACTGCCGTCTCGGCCTGCCGACCCAACATGCCCTGTTCGCACGTTGTGCGCGACTAATAGAACTATTAGTCGCGGGTGACGGCGATGGCGTTGCTGCGGTGTTTGCGGGAGGGGGCGAGAATCCAACGCTCCCTTGATCGTCATACGCGCGGGAAGCCGTCACCGGGTCTGCCCTGGGGCAGCCTGCGTACCAGTCGCTGTGTTGGGGGTGCTTGGTAGGGATTATCCTCCCTGCTCATCCCGGTCTCCGCCGCCGTGACGCCTTCCTCGAAAGGCGTAAATACCGTTGCCATCGCTAACTGGATTCTCAGAAGGATGAGCCAGACCATCACGTCCTGCGTCACGAGATAACGCTGCGTAAACTGCCCAGCATCACTTTGCCGAACCGCACTGTTGATTGTCCGTGGCCACAACTGTACCGGTACACTACTTTCAATTGGCGACCGGTACAGGAGTATGGGTTTCATATGGAAACGGTGACAATCGGATCCCGAGCAGATTTTGCCCAATGGGCGATAGCGCGCGCTCAATCAATCGTCGTCGATCAGGGTGGTGACCTTGCACTTGCAACGCGCGACATGGACGACGCTGCGATCGCCGCCGCAGGAAATGCGCTGGGCCAAGCGATCACTAGTGCTCTGTTGGAAGTGTTCGACAGTCTCCTGGCAGAATGACGAAACGCGTCCTCCTGGCTCAGCTCGGAGGCCACCCACGTCGCAAGCGCTGAATCGCGATCATCTGACTGGCTGCAAAGTGCGTTAAGAACAACTTTACGCCTCGCGTCGAACAAACAGGCGATCCTCGCCTCAGAGACCGAAACCCCTCGTTCAACCGAAAGACGGAAAGAATTTAGATTAACACGTTGATTCGTTTGCAAAAACATCCGTTTTTGTCAGCTGACAACTTTTGTAGTCTGTTTTGAGGACGCAATACGTCGTCCCCATTCTTGGCAACCGGTCAAGAACCAAGATCTGGTGTAGCATTCGGCCTTTCACAGCATCGTCCTTGCACTTCAGACTCGCAAAAGGATAATCGCAGCGCATCAATGACTAAGCCACTTCACGCGGAACCGTCTCTGTTCCGATGCTCGAATGTCTCCGCCAACCTCCGGAGCACAATGCTGAGGGAGCCGCGAACTGGTTCGGGCGTGTCCCTGCCTTTGGTGTCCTCCATGTTGCCTACGAAAGTTCCTGCGCACACTGGGAAGTCCCTATTCGTACCGTCTCCCCTGCCGAGACAACCGCTAGCGACAGCGTCAGACATAAGTTCCCCTAGTCGGTTGATTCGACGTAGTGATCTGCCGATTTTGTCAGCCGACAACAAGCTGCCGCCCAAGAACTGAAGGCATCGATTCTCGTCGATCAACTAGGTTCTTCGATCACGAGGCCAATCGATCACGCACGCCGCGCGCCCTGAGCAGTGCCATCAGCACCGGCCCCAGCGAAAACTCGCCGCGCTTTGCCCGAGACGTCAGATCCCGCAGATATCCGCCGGCCGAGTTGATGTGCCCTGCTCGCTCCAGAATGCAGGCCATGATGGCGGATGCATTTTGGGGCCCCATGACCTCGCAGGCATCCTGGTAGGCCGACGGACTGACGCGGAGCGTTGAGCGGACGACCACCGCGGCCTGCATCAGGTCGCGCCAGTTCGCCACTGCGCCTCCGGGGCCATAATCTGAAATGGTTGGGCAAGCCTGTAACACCATTCCTAGCGGAAACTCCTTCATCGGCTCGCGCTGCGGCTCTATGGCTTGGTTCGGCTTCTCCCCCTGCTCTTGTCGAGAGCTAGGTTCAAGTTCATTAATTGACTCCGGAGTTGAATTCTGTTTGTGCCGCTCAGTTTGAGCAGGATTGGCGCTCAAATTTTCGATTTTTACCCTAATTTCCAAAAGGTTGGAGATTTCCTCGCGCAACATCTCCATCTCTTCGAGGATGGGAGCAACGGTCGCGGCGGTCGCCACTCGAGGAATGGTCACCACCAGCCTGCGGTAGTGCTGGTGTATCGCGTCCCAATTGCCGTCCACTCCCTCATCGAGGGCGACTTCAATCAGCTTGCCGATATCGCGCCGGCAGATCGTCAGGCGCTCGCGAAGTCTACGCAACTGCAGTCGCTCCATCTCGACATTGGCAGCTATTTGCTCGATCTCGCGTGCGCGTGACAGCAACGGAGCTAACGAAAAGCCATAAGCCTCATCGATCGCACCGTCTCCGTCCTTGCGGGCGTAGCGCTTGCCATTTGGGCTATCGCGGCGTGCCAGAAGGCCAGCGTCGACGAGCGCTGCGATGTGGCGCCGCAACGTCGCTTCAGCCATGCCATGCGCGCGAAGCGACAACTGCATGTTAGAGGGAAACACGATGAGCCCGTTTTCCTCGCACAATGTCGTCTCGGGATAAAAGCTCAAAAGTGCGTTCATAACCGAGAGCGCACGCTCGCTGATGCCGAGCTTCGGCTTAGCTTTGCAGAGCGCTCGAAACAGCTTCCACTTGTCGGCCGATGTCTGGGGCTCGATTTCACGTAACATATATTGGCTTGCCAACATGCCAAACGTCATTGATCGCCGCCCGAAGGGCGTCGTCACACTTCCACCTTGCATCTTCTTTCACCTATCTTCAGGCAAAAGACGTCCGCTCACCCGTTCCGGTGCCAAAGACTCTTGACTGCGATTCGTGGAAATGCGATTCTCAGGCTGCTAAACGATGAGAGAGGCTTCCACGATGGTTACCGTCTGGGGGCCTTTTTCTTTTGCGTGCTCAGTCTTCCTTCCGATTACCGTGCGCCAGGAACTCGGCATAGAGCCGGTCCAGGTTGTCTGTAAGATACCGCCCAAAGGGGCCGGCATGCCTTGATTTCATAGACAAGACAAACGCCTTGCCGGAGTTCGAATACTTAGCGGAGACGGTCTTGTCGGCCGGTTGCCAGCTCTCCACGATCTTGGGAGTCGTCTTCCGGACAGGCTTCGCCGCGCTGTTCAGACCAGAAAACAGGGCATTGAAGCGTTCGTCGGTGCTCAGTTCGTCGAAGGAGGGATCCGAGACGATCGCCTTCAACTTCCCTTCGTTGGCCGTTTTGCCCACAAGCAATGACAGCTCGACCCAGCGTTCCCGGCCGACTGCCGGGCAGGGCCCGATCCTTGCGATTGTCTCTTCAGGAATGCGATCCGTTACGGCGATCATTTTCGAGATGGCGGCCGCATTGGCAGCAAGCGCCAATCCTATGATTGTCCGGTCATAGCCACGCTTCTCGAGGTGCGAGGCGAAGTTCGCGCGTTCGATGAAGGAGAGGTTGGCGCGCGCCGAGTTTTCTTGTCCCTGGGCGATAACGTGCGTACGGTCATCCAGCGCCTTTACCACCGCCTTGACCTTGCGGCCGAGCTCACGGGCAACGCGGGCGCGGCGATGTCCAAAGACGATCTGGTAACGGCCGGCTGCCGACGGGTGAGGGCGCACAAGGATAGGCGTATCCTGCCCGCGCTCGGCGATCGCCTGCTTCAATTCCTCGAACTGCTCGGGATTATCGTCCATGCGATCAGAGACGAACGAACTATCGAGTGTGTCAGGTTCGAGTTCGACGACCGTTTCTCCTTCGAGAAATTTCTCGGCCTGGCGCGACAACTCATCGAGCGAGCGCACCATGCTCTTCGACGCGCCGCGCATTGGATAGGCAGGCGCGACGTCTGCGTGCGGGATTTCCGCTGTGTCGACCAGTCCCGCCAGTAGGTTCTTTCTCGCCATCTACCTGCTCCGTTTGCCTTCGATCTGCCGGACAGTCCCGGGGAAAGTTTACGCCGGTCCGTTGAGAACCTTCCTGCCCCAAGAGGCATGAACGAGTTCGGCGATCTCGGCGTTGACTGCGTTCAAGGAGTCCATCGCGCGCTCATAAGTGGATCGCGTCATCTGGCTCTTGTCCACTTCGTAAAGTGTCTGCTTAGTGATTCCTGCGTCCGAAATCGCTGTCGATTTCAGCATCTGGTTCTTCAGCACGAACTGGTGGAACAAGGTCTGCATGAAGCCCACCATCTGCGCCTGCGGCCCGTCCGTTGGCTCGTACCGGGTGATCAGATAGCGATACCATTCGAGATTAACCGCAGCACCCGCATCCCGGATCGGCTTCAGGATCCCGCCCAGCATCAAAAGAAACTGTCCCATCGACATGACGTCGAGCATCTGCGGATGGATCGTGATCAGGACGCTCGTCGCCGCAGTCAGCGCGGTGATCGTGAGATAGCCGAGTTGGGGAGGGCAGTCGATGACGACGACATCGTATCGGTCGTCGACCTCCCCCAGAGCGCGCGAAATCCGCGTGAAGAAGGTCTTGCCATCGTTCGAGCTCTTATTCGACATCGCAAGCGGCGTGTCGTATTCGTACTCTTGGAGTTCAAGATTCGCAGGCACGATATCGAGGCCCGGGAAATTGGTCGGCTGGATGATCTCGCTAATCGATCGGCGTTGATCGTCATATCTGAGCGCCTCATAGAGCGAGGGCGACATGTCGAGCTCGGGCTGAAACCCGTGGAGCGACGAAAGTGATGCCTGCGGGTCGAGGTCCACCGCCAAGACACGGTGCCCGGTCAACGCCATGTACTGCGCGAGATGGGCGGCCGTCGTCGTCTTGCCCGAACCGCCCTTGAAATTCACAACGGCAATGACCTGGAGCTTTTCGCCCGGCCGACGGTGCGGTACGTAGTTCCTGGCTTCCGATCGTCCATGCTGATCGAGATACTGACGTAGTTCCGCCATTTGCTCGGCACTATAAGAACGGCGACCCGACGACGATGTCTGGGGGAGGGGGCCTTTTCCCTCAAGATGGAGTTTCTTCAGCGTGCTTTGCGAGACGCCCAGGAACTGCGCCACTTCCGAAAGCGAAAACTGGCGAAGCAGTTTCTTGGCATTCGGCGGGAACTGCTGCATGCTCAGGAGATGCAGCTTCTTAGAAATCAGATCGCCCTGTTCGAGGATGAGATCCTCGAAATGCATCGGCTGTGCGGGAGCGACGGACGGCGAATTAGCGTTCATTGCAAGGGAGCTCTCGAATAACGGTTTTTCGGCCCGAGAGCCGACATAATCGTTATTATGTGCGATTCTAGCCGGCTGACAAGGAATATAGAGTTAACAAAGGGTTAATACAGCGTCCCGCTCGCCGGCAAAACACACGTGTTTCTCCTTTATTCCTAGGCACTTAGATGGTCGCTTGCGCTCCGCTAGGCGCCAACACTTTTCCAGGGGAGTAATACGGCTGTTCGCCTGGCTACGAAACTTCACTTCGAAATAGCGGTCATATTCCTCTCCGCGACTCACCCGACTCAGTCTTGGCGGATACATGCGAGTTCTGAGTTGCTGCAATTGCCCGGACAGAAGCCCTGCGTGGCGCATGATCTTGCTGCCAGCAGCTTCCTTCGAGCGCACAACTGATTCTACTCGATTTGCTATCGCCATCTTTCCCTCTTGGCGGCTTTCAAGGGTCCGGGAGAACCCCTAGGGGGATTCTTGGCTTTTTGTGTTTTCGCTCCGAGGCTTACCCGACGCTTCCGCCAGCTTGATCCCCGACTGTTCTCGTGTGAAGCCCGCGCTCTCGTGGGGCCATGCCAACGGTCTTCGCTCAAAACTAACGCCCGAATCACCTCCAGCACAACCCTGTTGAATTCTACAACTGCCCAGCGATTCGGATCCGTGCTCATGTCGCGACGATGTTCAACGACGGAGAAATTGATGCAGGTTCTCGCGATCTCAAAGCCCCGGAATACCGAAGAAGCCCGGCTTCTCCACAGCCATCATCAGCTGCGCGCCCGCGTCTTTTCCGATCGGTTGGGTTGGGAAGTCAATGTTGCAGGAGGCTGTGAGTCGGATGCTTTCGACGATATCCAACCGACCTACATTTTAGCCGCCGCCAAGATGGGTCGGTTGGCTGGATGTGCCCGCCTTCTTCCTGCACTGGGCCCGACGATGGTGGCGAACGTTTTCCCCTCGCTCCTTTCTGCCGGGCAGCTCAACGCTCATTCATCCATGGTCGAGAGCTCGCGCTTTTGCGTGGACACCTCGCTTGCTGAGGGCAGGGGAGACGGTCCTATTCACGAGGCAACGCTCACCATGTTCGCGGGGATCATCGAGTGGTCGATGGCGAACCAGTTCACCGAGATCGTCACGGTAACGGACATTCGCTTCGAGCGGATCCTCGCGCGTGTCGGTTGGCGGCTTCAGCGCCTTGGCGAGCCGAGAAGGATAGGGGCGACCATGGCCGTGGCCGGCACTCTGCCCGCGAATGCTGACACATTCATGAAGCTCCGCCCCGCCAATTACCGCTCCAACATCACCAGTCCTTTTGGCCAAGCAGCTAAGGAGAAATCCGTGAACCAGCTTCGCTCTCACCCTCGGCTTGTCCGCAAACTTCAGGAGGCACTCGGCGATCATCTCTGCGTGGCGCTGGATGACGCCACCGTTGTCGAAATCATGCTCAATCCGGACGGAAAGCTCTTCATCGAGCGGCTCGGGCATGGTGTCGCGCCAGCCGGCGAAATGTCCTCGGCCGCAGCCGAAATGGTGATCGGCACCGTTGCGCATGCCTTACAGTCCGAGGTCGACACGGACCAGCCGATCATTTCCGGTGAGTTGCCAATCGGGGGCCACCGCTTCGAAGGACTCTTGCCGCCGGTGGTGGCTAGGCCTGCCTTCACCATTCGCCGTCGCGCTTCGCGTCTCATCCCACTCGACGACTACGTGCGCACCGGCGTGATGGCGGAGTATCATGCCGCAACGATCCGCAGCGCAATTTCCGCGCGGCTCAACATCATCATTTCCGGTGGCACGGGTTCCGGCAAGACGACGCTTGCGAACGCCGTGATCGATGAGATCGTCAAGTCGGCGCCTGAGGATCGGCTCGTCATCCTCGAAGACACCGCCGAGATTCAATGTGCGGCCGAAAACGCAGTTCTCCTCCATACCAGCGATACGGTCGACATGGCGCGGCTGCTGAAAAGCACCATGCGCCTGCGTCCCGATAGGATTGTCGTGGGGGAGGTTCGCGATGGAGCGGCGCTGACGCTACTCAAGGCTTGGAACACCGGCCATCCGGGTGGCGTGGCAACCATTCACTCGAACAGGGCCATGTCTGCGCTACGCCGTCTTGAGCAACTGACGGCCGAAGCAAGCCAACAGCCGATGCACGAGGTGATTGGGGAGGCTGTCGACCTCATCGTTTCCATCGAACGTACGCCGCGAGGCCGGCGGGTCCGCGACGTCATCCAGGTCGAGCGCTTCGCCAACGGCCAATACGAGATCGAATCCGACCAACTCACCGAAGAACAGGAGGCGCGGCATGTCGCCTAAGAATACGGTTGTCTCCATTGCGTTTCTTGGTGCGCCAGTCATTTTGGCGTCGGTCGCACCGGCACTGGCCAGCTCAGGCGGTAGTCTGCCCTGGGAAGGACCGCTCGAGCAAATCCAGGAGTCCATCACGGGGCCAGTCGCGGGCTATATCGCACTTGCAGCAGTAGCGATCGCCGGCGGCATGCTGATCTTCGGTGGGGAGCTCAATGACTTCGCGCGGCGCCTGATGTACGTCGTGCTTGTTGCCGGCATTCTCCTTGGCGCCACAACCATTGTCGACCTGTTCGGTGCGACCGGCGCTTCGATCGGCCTGACTGATGATAGGGTCGCTTCGACACGCCCGAGTGCAGGAGGGGAGGGGGCTCATGGCTGAGGCGCTATCCGGGCGTCACCGCAAACGCATTCACCGTGCGCTTTCGCGGCCGACCCTCCTGATGGGCGCGGACCGGGAACTGGTTCTGATCACCGGGCTTGCCGCCGTTATCCTGATTTTTGTGGTGCTGACTGTCTACTCGGCGCTCTTCGGGGTCGCCGTGTGGATCGTGATCGTCGGCTTGCTCCGGATGATGGCGAAGTCGGATCCGCTCATGCGGCAGGTTTATGTCCGCCACATCTCGTACGAACCCTACTACAAGGCGACCACTTCTCCGTGGCGCCGGTATTGAGGGGACTGGCATGGTCGCGCTCAAAAGCCTCCGGGCCACTGGCCCATCCTTCGCGGATCTCGTTCCCTATGCCGGTCTGGTCGACAATGGCGTCCTTCTGTTGAAGGACGGAAGCCTGATGGCTGGCTGGTATTTTGCGGGTCCGGACTCTGAAAGTGCTACCGACCTCGAGCGCAACGAACTGTCGCGCCAGATCAATGCCATCCTGTCGCGGCTCGGAAGCGGCTGGATGATCCAGGTCGAGGCCATCCGTATCCCGACGTACGATTATCCCACGGAAGACCGCTGCCATTTCCCCGATGTTGTCACGCGCGCGATCGACGCAGAGCGGCGGGCGCATTTCGCGCGCGACCGGGGACATTTCGAAAGCAAGCATGCGCTTATCCTGACCTATCGGCCGTCGGAGGCCAAAAAGACAGCGCTCAGCAAATACATTTATTCGGACGAGGAGAGCCGTAAGAAGACTTATGCCGACACGGTGCTTTTCATCTTCAAGAACGCTGTCCGCGAGATTGAGCAATATTTCGCCAACACGCTTTCGATCCGGCGCATGGAAACGCGCGAGGTTACCGAAAGGGGAAGGGAGCGTGTCGCCCGCTATGATGAACTGCTCCAATTTATCCGATTCTGCATCACCGGCGAAAACCATCCGATCCGATTGCCGGCTGCTCCCATGTATCTCGACTGGATCGCGACCGCTGAATTCGAGCATGGTCTGACGCCGAAGGTCGAGAACCGATTCCTCGGTGTCGTGGCGATCGACGGACTGCCGGCGGAGAGCTGGCCGGGGATCCTCAACAGTCTTGACCTGATGCCTCTCACCTATCGGTGGTCGTCGCGCTTCATTTTCCTCGACGCTGAAGAGGCGCGTCAAAAGCTGGAGCGGACACGCAAGAAGTGGCAGCAGAAAGTCCGTCCGTTCTTCGACCAGCTATTCCAGACACAAAGCCGGTCGGTCGATCAGGATGCCATGACGATGGTGGCCGAGACTGAGGATGCGATAGCGCAAGCATCGTCGAAGCTTGTCGCCTACGGCTATTACACGCCCGTGATCATTCTCTTCGACAATGATCGGGAGGCATTGCGGGAAAAAGCCGAGACGACCCGCCGACTGATCCAGGCCGAGGGATTTGGGGCGCGGATCGAGACACTCAACGCGACTGACGCCTATCTCGGTAGCCTACCGGGCAACTGGTACTGCAATATCCGCGAACCGCTGATCAACACCAGCAACCTTGCCGATCTCATCCCTCTGAATTCGGTCTGGTCCGGCTCGCCTGTGGCGCCGTGCCCCTTCTATCCGCCGAATTCGCCGCCCCTCATGCAGGTTGCGAGCGGCTCGACGCCGTTCCGGCTGAACCTGCATGTCGATGACGTCGGCCACACGCTGATTTTCGGGCCAACTGGCTCGGGCAAATCCACGCTGCTGGCACTGATTGCGGTACAGTTTCGGCGCTACGAACGCGCCCAAATCTTCGTCTTCGACAAAGGGAACTCGCTGTTACCGCTGACCCTGGCTGCCGGAGGGGATCACTACGCGATCGGCGGCGACGGCGAGGAAGGGGGGAGGGCGCTCGCCTTCTGCCCGCTCTCGGAGCTTTCCGCTGACGGCGATCGCGCCTGGGCGACCGAGTGGATCGAAATGCTGGTCGCGCTGCAGGGTATCACCATCACGCCCGATCATCGCAACGTCATCTCGCGCCAGATCGGTTTGATGGCGAGAGCACCTGGTCGATCGCTGTCGGATTTCGTGAGCGGCGTTCAGATGCGCGAGATCAAGGACGCGCTGCATCACTATACTGTCGACGGGCCGATGGGTCAGCTTCTCGACGCGGAAGAGGACGGCTTGACGCTCGGCGCCTTCCAGTGCTTCGAGATCGAGCAACTGATGAACATGGGCGAGCGCAATCTCGTGCCCGTGCTCACCTATCTGTTCCGACGGATCGAGAAGCGCCTCGACGGTTCTCCGAGCCTGATTGTGCTGGACGAGGCGTGGTTGATGCTCGACCACCCGGTGTTCCGAGCCAAGATTCGCGAATGGCTGAAGGTGCTGCGCAAGGCAAATTGCGCCGTCGTCCTCGCAACACAGTCAATCTCCGACGCGGAGCGCTCCGGCATCATCGATGTGCTGAAGGAATCCTGCCCGACCAAAATCTGCCTTCCGAACGGCGCCGCGCGCGAGCCGGGGACGCGCGAGTTCTATGAGAGGATTGGCTTCAACGAGCGGCAAATCGAGATCGTTTCGAACGCGATTCCCAAGCGCGAATACTACGTCGTCACACCTGAAGGCCGGCGTCTCTTCGATATGGCGCTTGGTCCCGTGGCGCTCAGCTTCGTCGGCGCATCCGGCAAGGAAGACTTGAAGCGCATTCGCGCCCTTCATTCCGAACACGGCCGCGATTGGCCGATCCACTGGCTCCAGATGAGAGGAGTTCACGATGCCGCATCGCTGCTCAACGTCGAATAGTTTGGTCGCCGGTCTGGCGGTCGTCGCCGTAACGATTGGCACTATCACGCGGGCCGATGCCGGCACCGCCACAGGTGCGGCGACCGAGTGGACGCAGGTTCTCAACAATGGCGAACTGGTGTCGCTCGTCGGTCAATCTGGAGAGCAGATCCAGAACCAGCTCACGCAGATTAGCCAGCTCGCGCAACAGATCGAAACTCAGTTGAACATCTATCAGAACCTGTTGCAAAACACGGCCACCCTCCCGTCCCACATGTGGGGGCAAGTCGAGAGCGATCTCAATCAGCTTCGCAACATCGTCGATCAGGGCCAGAGCATCGCTTTTTCCATGGGCAACGCCGACGACGTGCTGCGGCACCGATTCCAGAGCTATGCAACCCTCAAGACCAACCTGCCGAGCAATGAGACATTCTCCTCGACCTATCAAACCTGGTCGGACACCAACCGGGATACGATTGCCAGCACGCTGAAAGCAGCAAGCCTCACGGCCGATCAGTTCGCCAGCGAGGAAACCACAATGTCCTCGTTACGGTCGATATCAGAGACGGCCGACGGGCAGATGAAGGCCCTGCAGGTCGGCCATCAGATCGCGGCGCAGCAAGTCGCGCAAATGCAGAAGCTCCGCGGGCTCGTCTCGCAGCAGATGACGATGATGGGAACCTGGCTCCAGACAGAGCAGACCGACAAGGACCTCGCTCAGGCTCGGCGGGAGAAGTTCTTCGGTGCGACGGCGCCATCCACCTCCGGCGGTGAAAAAATGAAGGTGGAGTGGTGAGAGCGAAACTGACCCTGATCGCAATCGCGACGATTCTTACGATCGGCAGTGCCAGCATCTGGTTCATCATCTCGGAGAAGCAAGCAACACAGGAGCGCTGTGCGAAGTTCGTCGGCTCGTCAAAAGATTACCCCACGTCGGGCGGCCAGAAGATGAAAGTCGAATGGTGAACCCATGATCGCGAAACAACTCCGCGCTCTGCGCGTCGCCATGGTGTTTGCTGCTTTCGCTGCATTGGCCGCGCAGCCCGCATTGGCCCAGGAGGGCTCGGTACTGACGTCCCTTCAAAACCAGATCACGACTGCTGCGAAAGGGTGGGAAACCACCGTCATGGACGCCGCGAAGTCATTGTTCTGGATTCTTGCTACCATCGAGATCGGCATCGCAGCGGTCTGGCTTGCCCTTGAGGCTGCGTCCCTCGACAGCTGGTTTGCCGAGCTCGTCCGGCGCATCATGTTCGTCGGCTTCTTCGCGTTCGTGCTGGCGCAGGGGCCGACCTTCGCCAAGGCCGTGGTCGACAGTCTCTTCCAGATTGGCGCCGGAGGGGGTACCGCCTCGCCCGCGGACGTCTTCAACGCCGGGCTCGCCGTCGCCAAGAAGATGTCCGAAAAAATCCAGTTCGGCCTCTTCGAGGACAATTCGCTCGCGATCTCGGCCGCTTTCGCCATGATCGTCGTCGTCATTTCTTTCTCTCTTGTCGCGGCAATCTTCGTGTCCGTCATGGTTGAGATGTACCTCGGCCTGCTTGCCGGAATGATCATGCTTGGACTTGGAGGGTCGTCGTTCACCAAAGACTTCGCCGTCCGTTATCTGGTTTACGCCTTTTCAGTAGGCATGAAGCTCATGGCATTGGTCATGATCTCCGGCATTGGATCGGAAGTGCTCATTGGATTGGCGAATGAGCCCCAAGTCGGCGACCAGTTCCAGACCGCACTCGCGATTGCCGGGATCGCCGTGGTCATCTTCATCATTGCGATCTACGTGCCGAATATCATCCAAGGTGTTGTCCAAGGGGCCTCGGTATCCGGAGGAATGGAAACGATCCGTCACGGCGGGCAGGCAGCATCCTTCGCCGCAGGCGCAGGGTTCCTCGCGGCAGGCGGTGCAGGAGCCGGTTTTGCGGCAGGTCAGGCCGCCAGAGCGGCCGGCTCATCGTTCGCTGGTGCAGCTCTTCGAGGAATCGGCGCCGGGTTGGGATCGGCAGGCAAAGCTGCCGGTTCCGCGGCGAAGGAGAAGGCGATCGGTTCGCCCGGCGCTTATGCGGGTTCAATCCTCGGACTTGCCAACGCCAAGCTCGATGAGGGCCGCGGCGGCTACAGCGCGCCGAAGCCACCTCCCGAACGCAATGACTAACAGCAATCAGAAAGTGATGGATCGATGGCAGCGAACCGCGCCCCCGAAAACCCGTATCTTGCCGCACGGCAGGAATGGACGGAACGATACGGATCCTATGTGCGAGCCGCCGCGGCATGGCGCATCGTCGGCATACTGGGCCTGACCATGGCCGTGATCGGCTTTGGATATGCCATGTATCTCAGCACTCAGGTCAAGCTGGTGCCGTACATCGTGGAGGTCGACAAACTCGGCACGTCGGTCACGGCCGGCTTCCCCGAACAGATCGAGTACGCGGACGTCCGGGTGGTGCGCGCCACACTCGGCAATTTCGTCACCAGCTTCCGTTCGATCACGCCCGATGCCGTGGTGCAGAAACAGTATATCGATCGAATCTACGCGCTGATGCGAACGTCCGACCCGTCGACCGAGAAGATCAACACCTGGTTCCGGGGCAATTCGCCGTTCGAAAAGGCGAAGACGTCCACGATCGCCATCGAGGTCAACAACATCGTGGCGCTCTCGAACCAGACCTATCAAATCGACTGGACCGAATACGAGCGCGATCGCAAAGGCAAGGAAACAGGCACTCGCCGGTTCCGCGGGATTGCGACGGTCGCACTGACCGCGCCGCAAGACGAGGCGACGATCCGCCTCAATCCGATCGGTCTCTATGTCCGGGATTTTGACTGGACCGCACAGCTTTAAGAGCAGGGGATTTTTCAATGCACAAAACAGGATTGATCGCAGCCGCCTGCTGCATGGCCGGACTCATCTTCGCGAGCGGCGCTTTCGCCCAGAGCATGACATCGAATGAGGTGAAGGGAACGAACATTTCCAGGAAGTGGCGCGGCACGCCGGGCCTTGTTACCACCGGGCCGGATGGGAAGGTCATCTTCCTTTTTGGCGAAACGCAGCCGTCCGTCGTCTGCTCGCCGCTGCAGGTCTGCGATATCGAACTGCAGGGCGGTGAAATTGTCCGCGACGTCCTGGTCGGCGACACGGTGCGGTGGAAAGTCGAACCGGCGACATCAGGCGCTACTGGAGGCCAGGCAATCCATCTGATCGTCAAGCCGTCGGAGCCAGGCCTCGTCACCTCGATGGTAGTCACGACGTCGCGGCGCACCTATCATATCCAGCTCAAGTCCCATCCGAGCCAGTACATGGCCCGCGTTGGCTTCGAATACCCCGAAGAAACCTCGACCAAGCTCGCCGATATCAATGCCCGGCTCGAGACCGGTGGCATTCCCGGCACTGCCCCAGACAAGTTGAACTTCTCTTATTCAGTCAGCGGCAGGGCCTCGTGGAGACCGAAGAGGGTCTACTCCGACGGCGTGAAGACCTACATCCAATTCCCCAAGTCGATCTCGGGACAGGACGCACCCGTCCTTTTCGTCGTCTCCGGCGGTCAGAACCGCATAGTCAACTACCGTATGAGGAACGATATGATGATCGTCGACTATGCGGTCGACAAGGCGATCCTTGTTTCCGGTGTCGGCTGGCGCCAACAGAAGATCAGCATCCGGCGGGGAGGCTGATCGATGCGCAAGCTGCTCACGTTGATCATCGGCGCCGCTCTCCTTTCCGGTTGCCAGACCGCTGACGATGCTCTCACCACCATTTCCACCCCCGTCACCGTCAGCGGACCGGCCGCAGGCGCCATCGCTGGCGATATGGCAAGTAGGCTTGCCGAACGGATCAGCCCGGCCGCCATGACAACAATCAAAATTGACAAGGACACTTCGGAGTATGCCACTGCCCTGGAGGCGGCGCTGAAGGCATGGGGTTACGCCGTCGTCACTGATGGAAAAGTCGAGAAGGATCAGAACCCGGTCGAACTTGCGTGGTCACTTGACAGCTTTGACGGCCAGATACTTGCCCGCCTCACGATGCCATCGATCGCGCTCGGCCGTGCCTATTCGCCCGCGGCAGCTGGAGCCACACCGGCGAGCCCGCTTTCAATCATGCGGCGCAACTGATGGGAGAGACACATGGTCCAGTCGCTTCAGCTCGGTACGTCCGGCAATGCCGAGCATCAGCAGGGCATGCGTCGTCTCAACCGGCTGCCGATCATCATTGCCATCGTCCTCATCGTGCTGTTCTTCGGCGTCGTAGTGATCGGCCTTTCGTGGCGCGGGCTTACCTTCAACCGCGGCAACGATCTCGACGGCGCATCCAATTCCCCGGCGACGAATTTCGGGGATCAGCTGAAAAAGGGCATCTCTGATGGCATCATCGGCGAGCCTGAAAGGCAGGAGGTCTTCCAGCCGACACCCGTCATCCTCCAGAAGGAGGACCAGCAGGAACCCGCTGTCGAGCGCGAACTGGTGGAACGACAAGAGGGCCGACCGCGGCTTGAGGCGGAGGACGAATGGAAGGCCCGGCTGAAGCGTGAGCAGGACGAGCAGTATATCCGTGAAGCGCAGCGCCAGCGGATGGCACGCCTTCAGGCGCACGCCATAGCTCTCGACTCTCCCTTGAAAGTCGACATCTCCGATGCCGAGAAGGCTGCGACAAATCCTACCGGCACGGGGCGACACAATCCGACGGCGACAGCAACCAATGCCTCGGACCTCTATGCGGCCGCTATGCAATCGGGGCTCATGGGCCAGAACGTCGATCCGAACGGCCAGCCCTCGAAGGAGGATTTCTTCAATCAGGATATCAAGGACCTTGGCTATTTGCCGGACAAGGTCGTCCCGCAGATATCGCCCTACGAGTTGAAGCGCGGCTCGGTCATTCCGGCCACATTGATCACCGGCCTCAATTCCGACCTGCCGGGCAGGATCGTCGCGCAAGTCAGCCAGAATGTCTATGACAGCGCAACCGGCAACCGGCTCCTGATCCCGCAAGGCGCGAAGCTGTTCGGGCGTTATGATTCAAAGATCTCATTCGGTCAGGAACGCGTTCTCGTCGTCTGGACCGACCTCATATTCCCGAACGGCTCGACGCTACGGATCGGTGGGATGGCGGGGACGGACGCCGAAGGTTACGGGGGCTTCAAGGACAAGGTCGACCGGCATCTCTTGCGGACATTCGGTTCGGCAACACTGATCGCGTTGATTGGAACCGGAATCGACATGTCGATGCCCGAGAGCTCGTCGCTGGCGATACAGGATACTGCCTCGGATGCCGCACGACGAAACTTCGCTGAATCCTTCGGCCGGGTGGCTGAGCAGACCATTTCGAAGAACCTGAATGTCCAGCCAACGATCCGCATTCGACCCGGCTATAAGTTCAATGTCCTCGTCGGTCAGGACATCATCCTTCCGTCCGTCTATCGTGGGAATTAGCGGCGCAGGGGCCAGAGACCTAGTCCCCATGTCTACCACTGGCGGTGTGGCGGTACAATCACTGCAGCGCAAAACCTTTCCCCAGTTGGTCATATTTTAGGCTGGCGCGGCTTGAAAGATGCATCTCCGCAGGTAGTGCTACGCACACGGTCCGAGGGAATGCATCGTGTGTGGCATGCACCGTAGGTTGCCGTCAAAAGTGATTGTGTGCGTAAATCGCAGCCATGACCCGATTGCCCAAACGGCTAAAGGCAAGTGTGGACCGATCGTTTCGCCAAAGGACGAACTCGCCGGGTCAAGAAGATAGGAGAGATGTCCGTGGACGGAAACCTTCGCTCGCTCATCGATATGCTGGAAGCCGCGCAAGACGGGCACATGATCAGGAGTGCTCTTAAAAGCTTCGCGCATTCTTGCGGGTATGACCGGTTCGCCTACCTGCAAAAAGAAGGCGCCCAAGTCAGGACGTTCAACTCCTATCCTGGACCATGGGAAGGCATCTACCTCGCTAGCGACTATTTCCGCATCGATCCCGTGCTGACGGAAGCAAAGCGCCGGCGGGGCGTGTTTTTCTGGACCGCCGACGACTGGCCTGCCCGGGGATCTTCTCCTCTTCGGCGGTTTCGCGACGAGGCAATCGACCACGGCATTCGCTGCGGCGTCACCATTCCCGTGGAGGGAAGCTACGGATCCGCGATGATGCTGACCTTCGCATCGCCGGAAAGGAAAGTGGACATTTCAGGCCTGCTGGATGCCAAAATGGCGGTTCAAGTGGTGATGGCCGTTCACTATCAACTGAAGATCCTTGCGGCAAAGACCGCAATCAATCCTAAGCGAATGCTGTCGCCGCGCGAAATGACGTGCGTCATATGGGCGACAAAGGGAAAGAACGCGCCCGAAACCGCGAAGCTTACCGGCATCACTGCCAGAACGGTGCAGCACCATCTGGATAACGCTCGTGAGAAGCTCGACGCAAAGACGGTGCCGCAACTCGTTGCCATCGCCAAGGATCGTGGCCTGGTCTGAGCTCTAGTTGTCATCCTCGAAAGGCACGACTGGAATGAAGCCGAGTGCATCCAGAATTTCCGAGAGTTCCTCCTGCTGAGCCTCGGAGATCTTTTGGCGCGCGATGTATTCGTCCTGGAGTGTCTGGAGCACGGAACTAGAGATCGACGGATCATCGTTTGCGCGCGACCACTCTTCGTAGACAGCCTGATCGGCCGCGAGAAGCCGGCGGTGTTCGCGAATCGCTGAAACTGCCAAGGCTTCTAGTTCTGACTTTTGCATCGAAACGTATCGAGGTTCCCTCTCGTTTCTTTTGCCCTCGGAGGGACCTACATCTTTCATTCGTTTCTCCAACGTAATTCCTTTACCCGAAAACACGCCTTGCTCCGCATTAGATGATTTAAGCCATAACTGCACGGCTCGTGTTGCAGACGAACATTTCCGACTGTGTTGGCCGCGCAATATCATATGTCGTGCTGAATCGGAACTATCGTTCCTGGAATGATCATTCCTGTTCAGGTTCCGCTCACGTCATGGATCTCAAGGAGGTCATGGCGACCAATCTGCGTCGTCTACGTCATGACAAGCAACTGACGCAGGAAGAATTAGCGCACCGCTCGGGTCTGAGCGCCCGCTATATTGGAGCGATCGAACGCGCCGATGTTTCTGCCACAGTCACCGTGCTTGGCCAAATTTCCGAAGCGCTGGGTGTGGAACCAGCCGCACTTCTAACAAAATAAATCTGACAAGCTTTGCGACGTCGACCAAGAGCGGTTGAAACCGGCCCTTCTTTGCGACACTGCCAAGCGCGGTGGGCAACCAAAACTAAGAGCTTGCGGTTATATATTCTTCGCAAGGAGAATGATTATGTATATCGCATCACGCGCCTACACACCTGCCGAGGCTGCGGCCGTCAGTAAGATCGCAGTGAAGTCGGTTCACAATGCCATCGACTAGCGGATCATTGCCACTCAACTAGGCGGGAGAGCACTCACCGATGAGGATCTGCTTCGCTTGAAGCTCTGG